>JAESFG010000161.1_pt1 | contig 200410 bp, 182 predicted proteins | sample 9269371 | NCBI WGS metagenome assembly JAESFG01 (sample SAMN14506227, study PRJNA617093) | algae metagenome | isolation source: Aetokthonos hydrillicola CCALA 1050 (B3-Florida) and co-occurring... | place: USA: South Carolina | collected 2013-01-01 | reverse complement strand
TGGCATTGAAGACAACATCAGTAGCAGCATTGGGAGCAGTTACAGAAGGGATGTTGATGGTTGGACTGGTTGACCAGTTGCCTGGCACTGACCAGTTATTATTGATACTCCCTCGCCAGTATAATTGTCCCCAGCTTTCTATGCTTATTAAAAAAGATGAGATAAGGAAAAGTAAATAAATTTTAGATGTAAATCTTTTCATAGACATTAGTATAAAATGAATGTGACACAAGATATAGGAGCGTAATATGCTTTTAAAAATATTTCACTCATGTTAAATTAAAGCCAGCTATCTCAATAAAGTGTTGCTATGTGTTTAGACTTTACTAGTTAAAAATTTAGACTAACTTGATTTTTCTACTTTAATAGTAATACTCGGGTAATGAAAAAACTGAATGGAGGAGTGAGTCGAAACCTAATAAGAACTTTATAATAATGGTGCTAAGATAAGGTAATATCGTTAATTTTTTCTGAAAAATTCGATAAAATTACCTCAAATCAGGATTTTATAGCAATTTTTTAATATAAAATCCGTTAGCGGTCTTTTTTTGGATTTCCTCTGTCTATGAAATAAAGAGTATCTCAAGAGTAAAGACTGAATATCTTTTTTTACAAAAACACCCCGCCTTCTTACTATATTTTGATGTGTTAAGTACTTTTCTACATGAGCTAAGCATCAGATTTATACTTTTTATTAAAAAGCCAGAGTGTTGATTCAAATGGGCACTTAAAAAAATAATTAGAATTGTAAATATTTGATTTGCAATTGTTTAGATTTTGTATTGAATGAAATAAAGGCAATATAAAACAATAGTATTATATTGATAAATCACTCTTGTAACAAAATTGTGAAGGAAGAGAGAGGAACTGTCTGATACTTTTTATGAAGTATAAATGCTTTTTTGCATTATTCTCATTTTTTTTAAATTGCGAAATGTGCTTGGTGATGTTTTATTTTTTTAGACATTGCATCAATAGATAAAAGTTATGGAACTTGTAGAAAAAAACTGGCTTATGAAGCCTGTTCCCAGTCAGGACGATCTGGAAAAACTGTCGGATGCTATCAATGTGAGCTATACCAATGCAGCATTGTTATGGCAGAGAGGCGTCACAAACTTTGAAGAAGCCCGTCATTTTTTTAATCCGGAGTTGAACGACCTGCACAATCCTTTTCTGATGCTCAATATGGATAAAGCTGTAAAAAGACTTGAACAAGCCATTGAGAGGTATGAAAAGATTGTTATTTATGGTGATTATGATGTGGATGGCACTACCTCAGTGAGTTTGGTTTTTAGTTTTTTGCAACAATTTCACAAGAATATAGACTATTATATTCCTAATCGTTATACTGAAGGGTATGGTATTTCTTATACAGGTATAGAATGGGCTAAAGAAATTGGAGCATCATTATTGATAAGTCTGGATTGTGGTATAAAGGCTTCAGAAAGAATATTGCATGCCAAAGCTTGTGGAATAGATGTGATTGTATGTGATCATCACTTGCCGGATGAAGATGACATGCCAGAAGCATACGCTATTTTAGATACCAAGCAACCCGGATGCCAGTATCCTTATAAACATCTTTCAGGATGTGGAGTTGGTTTTAAGTTTATGCAGGCATTTTGTATAAGCCAGCATATCCCTTTGGATAAAATCTATGCTTACCTGGATTTGGTAGCGGTAAGTATTGCTTCAGATATTGTGCCTATCACAGGTGAGAATAGAATTTTGGCATTTTATGGACTTAAACTGCTGAATGATAACCCCCGCCCCGGACTAAAAGCTCTGAAAGAAGTAGCAGGATTTGTCAGTGAAAAAACATTGAATATCAGCAATGTGGTATTTGGATTAGGACCACGTATCAATGCTGCCGGACGAATGGAACACGCTAAATTTGCTGTAAAACTATTGCTGGAAGAAGATGAAACAGAAGCCAGAAACTTTGCAGAATTTCTTCATAAACACAACCGTGATCGTCAGGGTTTTGACTCTAATATTACAAAAGAAGCTCTTGCTATGATAGATAGTAATGATGCCTTCAAATTTGCGAAATCTACAGTGCTTTTTAATGAATCATGGCATAAGGGGGTCATTGGTATTGTGGCATCACGCATGATAGAACATTACCATCGTCCTACTATTATTCTTACTTTGAGTAATGACCAGGCAACAGGTTCTGCAAGATCTGTACAGGGATTTGATGTACATGCAGCCATTGCCGAATGTGCTGATTTGCTAACTCATTGGGGTGGGCACAATCATGCTGCCGGACTCTCTATGCCTTTAGGAAATCTGGAAGCTTTCAGAATGCGATTTGAGAATATTGTATCTCTGCGAATTTCAGCAGAACAGCTTTTGCCTCAGCAAGCAATAGATTTATCTCTGCGATTCAGACATATAAATACAAAAATGTATAAAGTTATTCAACGTATGGCTCCTTTTGGACCAGATAATCAGGAGCCTGTTTTTATGTCTGATGAGGTATGGCTTAGTTTTCCTGCACAAGTTTTTAAAGAAAAACATCTTAAAATGTGGGTACACCAGACTGGTAGTGAAGATATAGAAGCTATTGGATGGAATATGGGATACCTGAAGAATCGCTTTAGAATGGATAAACCTTTCAGGTTATGTTACCATATTTCCGAAAATCACTATAACGGTAATAGTAAACTACAACTTATATTGAAAGATGTAAAGTTTGATTAAATTGATATTTACAACGGAGTTGGAATTTTATCTTTATTGTTTTTTCTTTCCAGACTGATTTTATAGGTCATGTTGGGTATCATTACCTTTATTAAAGTTCCTTGTCCAAATTCTGACTGAAGTGTAATGCTGCCATTCATCTTTTTGATGGTTTCTTTTACGATATACAAACCCAATCCTGCCCCTGTAGAAGACTCTGAACCTCTGTAAAACATGTCGAAAACTTTGTTTATCGCATCTGTCTCAATACCTTGTCCATTGTCTTCACATTCAATTGTAGCTATATTCTTTGAAACATGAATTTTTATTTTTACAAAAGGCTCTGCTTTTTGAAAGTCAGCATATTGAGTAGCATTTGAAACCAGACTGCCGAGTATATAAGTAAGACGGGTAGTATCGCTGTATAAAGGGCAATCTTGCTCTACTGAATAAGATTTCTGAATTACCCGCCGGTTATCAGGTGATGAGTAATATTCAAAAACATCTTCAATAATAGCAGCAAATTGTATTTCAGCCGAAGAAATATTAAGATGTGTGTTTTTAGAAAAACTGATGATATCATTGATAATCTTATCCATCCTTCGCAGAGACTTGATGCCCATGCCTGCATAGGTTTTTAATTCTTCTATGCTTGTAGAGTACTTACCCAGTTCTATAAGTCCGAGTAGAGAAGATATGGGAGAGCGTAAATCATGAGAAGTTCTATAAACAAAGGCATCAAGCTCTTCATTAAGCTGAACAAGTTGCTGATTTTTATTTTCTATCTCTTCTGCCTTTTTTATTAATTCTCTGTTTGAAAACTCAAGTCGTATAAAGGCTGAAACAAAAATCTTGGAAATAGCCATTGCCAGAGCAAATATGAATACAATAATACCTGCATAAAACAAATTAGCAGTGTAAATAAGGTTATTACTATACAAAATATCATTGACTACAACCAGAAATAAAACAATAAAACCCACTAAAAACAAAGTACTTCCGTCTTGCTTTTCCCTAAATGCCTTCATGTAGTAATAAAACCCGACACAAAGATAAAATATTAGAAAAATCTGAAACGGGATAGCTGTATATGAAATAAAACGAGTTGGCAGAAATAATACAAGAAAAGTAAACACACTACTGATTAAGAGTACCTGATAGGTTACACGCAGACTTATCTGAAGAGGAAAGAGTCGCCGGCTAAACATTGTAAAAGCTGGGATACACCAATAGAAACTTAGAAATTCTATCCGAATTACCGATTCAAACGGAAGATTTAAAAAGAGTGTATAATAATAATTTCCGGTAAAAAAGATTCGTATGACCATCAAAATCGCCACAAAACCAAAATAAAGAGGTGTGTCTAAGAAACTTGACACAAAATACATCGTAATGAAGTAAAGGCTTATTAACAACAATGCCCCGATTAAAAAAAAATCTTTTATTCCTTCATAAAAAGTATGAGTAGAGATGGCATCTTCACTTCCAAGTGAAAATGTATCCCATAATCCACCTTTTATATAGTGAAAGTTGGAAATATGTACAAAAATATCCAAGGTATCAGTATCTGCATCAAATGATACATGTCCGGTTGAAAATTCGGGAATAGAAGTTACTTCTGTCTTGCCCGGTTTACCAGCAGCAGCTATTTTTTTGCCATTCAGCCAAATCTCCATTGCTGTTGAAACAGTCATGTAATTGATTGCCAGCCTTGGTGCTTTTTTGGGAAGCCAAACTCTCAGTGCATAGGTGCCATAGCCGGTTCCTTTTGTAAAAAAAGATGTTTCAGGCAACGCTTCATTCCAGGAACCAGGAACTTTAAGATAAGTAAGCGATTGGGAAATGCTGTCAGATATAAGAAATTGAGAAGGATAAAATTTCCATTCTCCTTTCAGAGAGTAAATCGTATGCTTATCAAGGGGATATTTTGTTAAATTCAGGACTCCTTTATCGATAACAGGTGAGACCTTATTTTGATGGGAAGTACAATTTACGAGCAATCCTATTGTCAATAGTCCAATAAAAAACCGTGTTAGCATTTGAGGCATTGCTTGCAACTATTATACTTTTTTCTGATTAAGATTTAGTGATTTTAATTTTTTTAGTGCTTCCCCTAAATTCAAATAATAAAAAATACTGCCAATAGTCTGTATTAAAGTGGACTGTTATAAAATAGGTAAAACAAGGTTTTTTCGTAATTTAAGTGTATTTATCAAGGCAAACAGCCGGCTTTTCGGTAACCGGCTGTTACATATCGATAAATTGTATATATTTTTAGTTAAAAGGGGATTTAGGTTTCTCCTCTTTTACTTCACTTTGCTGTGTAAGGCTTTCCACCACAGTTGCCTGAAGCAATACCCCAACTTTTGGATTTCTAACATCATTAGAATAAATACTTACCCATTCATTGGCAGTACCTACCTGATTAGGTTTATATATAAGTTCCATAGTGGTGCTATCGCCGGGAGCAAGTGGAGTTTTAGTGATTTTATAATTTACACATTGACAATAACTGCCTACACTTGAAATACGAAGCTCAGTTCTTCCGGTATTTTTTACTTTTAATTCCATGCTTACGCTTTTTCCCTTTTCTATCTGTCCAACCGTATGCTCTTTTTTGTCGATAACCAGTAAAGGAGTTTTTTCCATTTGTTCTTTGGTAAGTGCAGGCATTTGTGATTTAGGAATTACAGTACCTCTTATGGTAAGAACTATGCTTGGTTGGTTGCCATTGGCTATTACAGTAATAGTTTTATTGAATGCTCCAGGTCTGCCAATGGTATTATAAGAAGCAGTCACCTTTCCGGTTTTAGCAGGTAAAATGGGGGTACGGGTATATTCACTTACAGTACAACCACAACTTGGACTGGCTGACTGGATTACCAAAGGGTCTTTGCCTGCATTAGTACAAACAAAATCATGAGCAGCTATTCTGCCTTCTTCTACATTGCCAAAATCCCAGACAACTTCTTTAAACTTAAGCTCACCCTGGGCAAATGCTGTTGAAAAATAAAGCAGAGCCAAAAGACTGATTATTTTTTTCATAATACTGTGTTTTACAAAATCTTATTATAACAAAATTAAATATTTTTTAGCAATAGTCAAATTTCAGGAAACCGGGAGTTCTACAAAAAAGGAAGTTCCTGTACCATACTCGCTCTCTACATAAATAGTGCCATGTAACGAATCTACCAGACTTTTTACTATAGATAGCCCTAAACCTGTAGAATCTTCGCCGGCAGTGGGTCGGCTGCTGAGTTTTTTGAATTTTTCGAAGAGATGAGGGATTTCATCTTTTTTTATACCCTGTCCTTCATCTTTTACTTCAATCAGCAGACTATTGCTTTCTTTTTTGTTGATATTGATATAAATATTTCTGTCGGTAGGTGAAAACTTAATGGCATTAGAAAGCAAATTTTCTAATATTTGAGCAATAGCATTTTTGTCAGAATTTACTACCAGTTTTTCATCATTAGTTTTCAGATAAATTTTGATATTTTTCTTCTCAGCCGTAATTTTTAGTCCAAAAGCAATATCTTCTATAAAATGATAAAGGTTGAATTTTTCAAGTTTGAGATTTTGTCTTCCCTGCTCAATTTTATTTACATTCAAAATATCACTAATCAAACTAATCATACGTCCGGTAGATTGATTCATGTAGTGCAGGTATTCTTTTTGCTCATTTGTAAGATTATCAGCATCAGCCTGAAAGAGTTGTACCAGCCCTTTTATAGAATTAATCGGACTTTTTAAGTCGTGAGCAGCCATTCCAATAAACTGATTTTTTTCCTCATTCAAGGTATTCAGTTGCATATTAAGGGCATTCAACTGTTCGTTGGTAGATTGCATTTCTTCATTGGCATGTCTTAATTCAGCTGTGCGTTCCTGTACTTGTTTTTCAAGTTGTTGGTTGGTATTCTGCAACTTTGAGAGTAGTTCTCTGATTTTTGAATGCTGATACGAAAGTATGAAAATGGCAATCAGCAAAGTAATTACCACAAAACTCTGATTGATATAACGTATGACAGCCGACAAACTGCTGGTTTTTTCTAATTTTTCCTTGTGAAATTTGAGTTCATCCTGCTCATGGTCAATCATCTTGTTTACCACATATAAGGCAGAATCCGCAGTTATACTATCTTTTTCTATTATTTTAAGAATAGGCGTTTGATTTTTCTGGTCATACAAACTGATAGTAAGGTTGAGTTCGTCTGTTTTGGCAGAGAGCAAATGGGTCAAATGATGTGTATATTGTTGTTGTAAAGAATCATCCTGTGTCATTACTGCGAGGGTTTTTATCTCTGACAGCAGATTGTTTACGTCTTCTAAATATTTATCTGAAAAAATGGGTTTGCCTGTGATAATGTAATTCCGCTGGTTGATTTTTGCGTCTTTCAGAAGTGACACAAGGTGGGCGGTTTTGTCGGTAATCTCATAGACATGCAATACAGCTTCTGTGTTCTGATTTCTTAATCGCGTATCGTTGTAAGATAAGTAGATATTGATGAAAACAGCCCCAAAAGCAGCAATTAGTAAAAACCGGACAAGCCTGATGTTCATTTTTCTGACAAGAAATTCCTCAAAAATTAACTTTTTGGTTCAAAATAAGCTGTTTCTTGGAATAACAGCCTGTTAAGCAAAGGTACTATGCATTTTTAAATTGCCAAGAGTTATTTTTTAAGCAATTGTTAACTATTTTATGTATGATTTTTTCAATAAAGTTATTTCTATAAAAATTCCCAGGCACTCTGATAACCAAATACTTTTTCGGTAAAACTGATAAAGTTGGTATAAAAAGGTAATGTTGCCAGTGTAGCACTATCACCTACTACCACAAGTTTCTTTCTGGCACGGGTCATCGCTACATTCATTCGTCTAATATCCGAAAGAAAACCAATTTCACCTTTGTCATTACTACGTGTCAGACTTATATAAACAATATCTCGTTCCTGTCCCTGAAAACTATCTACCGTATTTACGGAAATTTTGCCGATAAATAATTGAAATTCAGTGTTTTGTTCTATCATTTCCTTTAAAATGCCTGCTTGTTGCTTGTAAGGTGAAATAATAGCAATAGAAGGAAAATTTTCAGGAGTATAATAAGTGGAAAGTATTTGAGTAAGTTGTGTAAGGTGTTTTATTACCAAACCTGCTTCTTCAGGATTTACCAGACTAGTACCCTCTTGTTTTTCCTCAAAGCTACATCCTGCTGTATCGATAAAATGGAGGGGCGTATCTTCTTCAAAAAGCAGATGGTGAGCTACAGAGCTATGAGCCCGTAATTTGTTGTCGTAAAAAACGGCTGACGAATAGCCCATGATTTGTTCGTGCATCCGATATTGTTCTTCCAAAAGAGTTACTGATTCGGGATGCAAAGCAACACATTTTTCGAGTAATGTAGTATTTAAGCCATTACGGGCTGCTTCTATTGATTTAATAGTAGGAGGAAGCTGACAATGGTCGCCTGCTAAAATAACCCGACTAGCTTTCAATATCGGAATCCAGCAGGCAGGCTCAAGGGCTTGCCCGGCTTCGTCAATAACTATGGTTTTAAATTTCAGATTAGAGATGGTATAATGATTGGCTCCAACAAGGGTAGCAGTTATTATCTGGGCTTTGTCTGTAAGATCTTTTATAATATACTGCTCTGTTTTTTCTACCTCTTTCATGAGCTTGTCTGCTTCTTCAAAAAGTAGCTTTCTTTGTTCTCGTTCTTCCTTTCCAAAATTTCTTTTGTATTTGTGAGCCATGCTTTTAAACTCCTGAGCCTGCTTCTTTAGTTTTTTTAATTCTTTCATCTGAGGGTGCTCCGTCATTTTATAATCCAAAGTCAATGACATCAGTCGCTCGCTCACACGAGCCGGATTACCAATTCTGAGTACGTTCAAGCCTTCGGCAAAGAGCTTTTTACTTAATAAATCGACAGCTGTATTACTTGGGGCTGTTACAAGAATCGGTTTATTTTCCTGCTTTATCAACATTTTGATAGCCTGCACCAATGTAGTAGTCTTGCCAGTTCCGGGAGGACCATGTACAATAGCCAGTTCTTCCGAAGCCAATATTTTATTTACTGCAATATTTTGTGAGGTATTGAGTTTGGGAAGACTAATAGCTGGCAGATCCGCTTTAAAAGAAGGTTTTTTATTACCTGTAAGAATCTGTATCAGATTGCCATCTTTAGTTTCGGAGAGCTGGTTGGCTGTTTTGAGAGCAGCCTGCATTTCATCATAGCTATTTTCGTCAAAAAGTACATCTACACCCAGTTTCCCGTCTTTGGTCCAGGAGGGTAGTTCATCTGTACGAAGAGATATCTTAAGACGATTGCCACTCAGATAAGAAATTACACCTTCTTCACGGTCTTGTTCGGGGTCATGATTGCTAAAAAATACAGCAGGCATCCCACTTCGTAACTGATGTGAAATTTCCTGATGTGTAGTTCTTTCAAGTTCTACAGTCAGGTATTCTCCCCGTCCGATTTCAGAGCCTCTGATGGCTACCGGATACCATGTTAGACCATTTGCTCGACGTTCAGTAACTGAAGATTGGGTAGTAAGTTTGATATACTGATTTCTGTCTTCTTCTCTTTCTGTGTTGAGTAAGTCCAGCAGTTTTTTAAAATACTCCATACACAAAAGTAGAAAATTGTAGAAGAATTGACAGAGAAATGAATGTCCCAGAATTTTTGTGATGAACTAAAACTATCGCAAAGGAAAAACTACATTCAGTAAAGTCTGACACTTGAGTTCAGTTTCTGTCCATTCTTTTTCTGGGTTTGATTGGGCAGTAATGCCAGCACCTGCGTATAAAACAGCTTTTGAAAACTGAGTGGCATCATCGTTTACGACTTGCATGCAACGCAGATTTACAAAGAGGTGGGTTTCCTGTTCGATATTGACAGGTCCCAGAAAGCCACTGTATAATTCTCTGTCATATAATTCATTTTCTTTAATAAACGACAGAGCTTCGGCTTTGGGCATGCCACACACCGCAGAAGTAGGATGCAACAGGCGAAGCATCACCGAAGGCAATTGAGGAAAATTAATTTCCTGAGTATCCACACTAAATTCAGTACGAAGGTGTATCAGATTGCCGGCAACTACCGTTTTAGGTCCGATTTCTTCATATTCACGCACCCGTATTTTTTTAAAACAATTGACGATATAGCGGGCAACCAGAGCCTGTTCTTCAATTTCTTTCATTGTCCAGTTGGCATCTTCTGCTGGTTTTTCAGGATGTAAAGGCTGAGTTCCGGCGAGTGCCATCGTTCTGAATACCTGCTTTTTATCAAGACTTACTAAAGTTTCGGGACTTGCTCCGAGCCAAATACCTGATTCAGGCAAAAAAATCAGTGATATAAATGCTGAAGGATAGGCAGTTGCCAGTTGTTTGAAGGCATCTGGTAAAGAAAAGTTTTCAGGCAAAGCTACTTCTTTTCGACGTGAAAGTACTACCTTCTGCATTTGTCCGGCTTGTATGGCTTTTATACCTTTTTCTACCAATGTTGTAAAAGATTGTTTTTCCTGATTCTCAATTGCTTTTTTTTCTGAAACCGTATATGACGTTGTTTTATTTTTTAGAGAAGGTGTTTGTAAAAGCCGGGAAAGAGTAGAAAGAAAATTTTCTTTTTTCTCAATTTTTTCTGAATCCAGTGTCAGATTTGGTACTTGTGTTATTTGTTCATTTTCCCATATAAAGTGCAAATCAGCCTGAATGAATAAATTATGTTGTACCTCTTCATTTTCAAAAGGACTACAAAGGAATCCGGCAGGCAATTCGTCGAGGTCGGCTTCTTTAGTCTGTGTTTTTCCAGATAAATCTGCCAAAAAATGTATAGTTTGTGTGCTGGGCAATTGCCAGATGGCTACAGGCAAATTGAGATATAATGCAGTAGAAAAAAGGGACTGAAACAAGTGCATAGAATCGGTTTGAAAAGCCAATTCATTTTTCTCAGCTAAAGCAGCAGGATTACTATTCATAGCCTACTCAAAAGAAAAAGTTAAATTCCTGAAAATAAAAATCTGTTAAACCTATGGTTTCTTTAATAACTTTCAAAACTTTCTGAAAGTTTCATTAGAAAAAAATATTTTTGAGCTATCCATTATCAGTATTGAGGTTTTGGATAATCATGGCTGAAGCCTCAATATTGATAAAGTAAACCTGTTATCTTACCAATAGTGAAACATATTATTTTTTTGCACATTTGCATCAATACTTCCATATAAAGCCATATTTTATGAAAAAACTACTACTATTACTTTCGTTACTCTCTTTTTCCACAGGCTTTGCACAGGTAAAATTTCGTGTGGGATTGAATAGTGGCTATAATGCTACTTTTGTACTTGACAAAGGAATTACTGATGACCCACGTTACGGAGCAGAAGCTACCTATAATTTTTCTCCTATAGGAGCAACTTTCGGTGCTGAACTTACAGACAACTTTGCTCTTCAGCTGGAATCTTTGATTTCTAATCAGGGACAGGTTTTTAAAATTATAGATGCTGCGAGCAAACAGGTAGGGGAGCGGAAAATAGATTTGCAGTATGTAAATATTCCATTATTGTTTCAAAAGTTGGGAACTGGTGATAAAACCCGATTTAATTTTATGATTGGTCCTCAACTTTCTCTTCTTACCAGAGCACAGGATATTTATAATCAGACTCAGACGGCAAATGTAAGAATACCGGAAGGGGCTGCTCCACCAACTGACAAATATGGAAATGCCATTGCTCAAAATCCGGATGGAACTTATACTGTACCTGCTCAGAATACTACTCTTGCTTCAATAAGTAACTTTAAAAATGCAAATCTGCAACTGGCTGCCGGATTTGGGTTAGATGTTTTTTTCTCAGATTACTTGTATCTCTCTACCAATGTAAGAGCCAATTATGGTATTACAGATGCCCGTAATGAAGATTTAATCAATGCTATTAAGAATAAAAAAGTATCAGAGCTTTTCGGCAAACGCTCTGATTTGCTGGTAGGTGTGCAGTTAGGCTTGCATTTCATATTTGGAGGAAGATAATTTGGCTAGGTAACTGCGTAGGAGTTGAGGTAAAATTAATTTGGAAAAAAGTCTGTGAAAGCAGATTGATGCAATGCATATTTTGTATTGCCTGTTTTGCAGTACATTAAAACTACGTTTTTTAGAATTTTGCAACTAAAAATGTATTTGTTAAATCGTTGAACAAAAATGGATTAGTTTGTATGTGTACTGTCTTTTTGAAATAGATTTTAAATCAAAAAAAAATGTCCGACTTGCGTCAGTATGTGAGTTATACAAAAGAGTGGGGAGAGTTGAGCCAACCAATTTTTTAGCAACTTTGCGACGGTCAAAGCTTGTTTGAAGTGGAGGCAAAGTTACTAAAAAACCATGAAAAAAATACTTCGTAAATTTCTTTTTTACGCAATATTTTTTTCATTTTGGTTTAATGTTCTTTTAAGAGAATCTATTTTAGGTTTTCTCACCGATACCCCACTCCTTCGCATAACGTGAGGCATTTACAAAGACAGACAACAATGACAGTAAAAATCAAAATTTTAAGCATTTTGTTCCTATTAGTCAAGGGACAATTAACTTTTGGACAAAAAAGCGAAATGAAACTTGTAAAAAAATCCTTTGACAACTACAAAACTTCAATCCTTAATGACAAAGGAGAAGAAGCTGTTAAGTATGTTGATAGTAGGACCATTAAATATTACAGCGACATTCTCGAACTTGTAAAGACAGCAGACTCAACAAAAGTTGAAACATTATCAATTTTAGACAAACTAATGGTCTTCTCAATTCGGCACAGAACCAGTAAAAAAGACATTTTAGCTTTTGATGGCAAATCACTTTTAGTTTATGCTATTAAAAGTGGAATGGTTGGCAAAAACAGTGTTGCAAACAATTCTATTGGTGAAGTAATTGTAGAAAAGGATTTTGCAAAAGGTCAGCTTATAGCCAACGGACAAAAAGCACCATTCTACTTTCATTTTTATAAAGAAGAAGGACAATGGAAAATTGATTTGACTTCATTATTTCCAGTTTCAACCAAGGCTTTAAAAAAAATGGCTGACGATAGCGGAGAAAACCAAAACGTTTACTTGTTTTCATTATTAGAGATGATTACCAGAAAGAAACCGGGAACAGAAATTTGGCACCCAATTAATTGATAAAAAATGGAAAATAACGAAACGTTAAGTGAAAGTTTTAAAAGAGAAATTGACCAAGTGCCAACGAGCACAATCTTGACCCTACATATAGAAAGAAAGTAGTTTTGTGAGCAATAACGACAACAATTTCATAAGTATTGTATATAATTTTTTGGAAATACAATTGGGTTAAATGGTCTTTACTTTTGACAGTTTCATTATCCATATTGAGCTTATTTACAATTATTGGTCACCATATTTACTTAAAAGAAAAATTGAGTAGACAAAAAAGAAAATTGAAGAAATGGAAAAACCAGCAAGCGAAAGACCTGATGAATGACAACAAAAACGCCAGAAAGCAAGAAGTTTTCTGCAAGTCTGGCTTGAGGAAATAAACTTGAGCAACAAATCAATATTGAACTTTAGTTCCAGCTTGATGGAATACTATTGAGCAACAACAAAAACAATCAACAACAGAAAAGAAATTGGGCTTGAAGTTATGGGTAGACAGAATTCTATGACCACACCTGCACGAAGCCTTGCACGTTATAAGCAAGCAAAATGATACGACATATACTAACCACCTTATTGCTTTTGATACTTTGTGCCTGTAACAACATTGACAGACAAAAAAGGACTTGTGAAACAATCTTCTGAAAGAGCTAAGTGACAGCAAAAGGACAACTGAACAAATTCTTGAGGAATTAACACCTTGTGTTTTAGCATTTGCCAAGGCTGACACTTCTGACTTATATTATGGTTGTTATCATGCAATAGAAGACAACAGTATTTTTAGATTGCTATTAGTTGGGAAAACAGTTAACAAGACAACAATACTTGCAACAGCAATAAACAGAAAAGACACCGTCATCAACTTTTATATGCTTGACAAAGACTCTTGGAAATTAATTGGTAGCGAGAAGACAAACATTCCAATCAACAAACTTGAATTTGAGGATTTGAATGGTGACAGTAACAATGAAATTATTACTTCGACTTCAAGAAATATGAATGGAAACACCTGGCAAGAGATTTATTACTTCTCTGACAAAGCAAAAACAATAAAATATGCTGGTTCTTTCTCGACTGACTATGTTGTAAAGAAAGATAAGAAACAGATTGAAGAAACTTACGGAGGCAGTTGGTATATGGACAATTCAAAAACACTTTATGAATGGCGACAAGAGAAGTTAGTGCCATTAAAACAAATTATCTTAGCTCATGAACAACCTGTATCAGAAAATGGGAAATTGAGTTTTGAGTATTACGAGAATTCAACAAATAACATTGATGGACTAAAACTAAAATTTAGAGAACCATACAGCGATAACAACAAGAAACAACAGCAACTTTGGGACAATTTTTTCAGTGAACAGTAAAAAAATGCCTGCTTATAATATGGGTGGTGGTTACACAACTAAATCTTCCCTGATTTAAGAATATTTTCTATTAATTGAAAGTCATTGAGAATAGCTTGTTCAAAATCCGGCTTGATTCTTAGATTTTATCTTATTCCTACGCTGTTCGATGCAGAAAAAATGAAAATCAAAAAATACTTTTGAGTTGTGCAACAAGCACATGGGTTTTGCGTCAGGCGGGCTGATGGGAAAACTTGGAGCTTTGTGCTTGGAAACCCGCCCGAACATAAAGCCTGAAACCGTCAGGCTGCAAGCGAGAACATCTTAATATTCGATATTTTATAGCTAATAACTTAACAAACAGATATGTTTAATAAAACTCTTTTCTTTGCCTCTGTATGCCTATTTATAACCTCTTTAGTTTTTAGTCAGTCCCCAAACACTTGGAAAACGTCTTCGCCAGAAGAACAAGGCATGAATTCATGGTCTTTTATAGATGTATTCAGGCGTATTAAAAAAGACAGCGTGAACATTCATAGCCTTTTAGTTATCAAAAATAATCATATTGTACTGGATGCTTCTTTCTATCCTTTTAAAAATAGCTATGTTCATGATTTGGCATCAGTTACCAAAAGTATTACTTCGTTACTAATTGGCATTGCCATTGACAAAAAATTTATCAAGAGTGAAGATGAACCCATTGTTAAGTATTTTCCTGAATACAAAATAAAAAACGACACTTTACAAACCGTAACAATAAAAGACTTGCTCAATATGTCTTCTGGATTTCGATGCAGTTGGAATGACGGAGAAAAAGAATTGCGTAAAATGAGAAGTAGTGAGGATTGGGTAAAGTTTATGCTCACACTGCCTTTTGAAACTACCCCTAACAAACAGTTTTCTTATTGCAGTGGTAATTTTTATTTGCTTGCAGAAGTTTTGCAAAGAGCTACTAAAATGAGTTGCCATGATTTTGCTAAAACATATCTTTTCAAGCCTTTAGATTTTGGAAAATCATATTGGATTGCTAATGACAAAGGAATAAACAGTGGTTGGGGAGACTTACATATTTCAATTTATGATTTTGCAAAAATTGGCTGCCTTGTTTTAAACAATGGAACCTGGAATGGTAAACAAATAGTTTCAAAACAATGGATAGAAAAAATTCAGCCTTTGTATAAAATTCACGGCACAGAATCTTACGGATACGGTTGGTGGTTAGACAGTGAGCATCCTGATGTAATACAAGCAATAGGACGTGGTGGGCAACGATTATTTGTTTTTAAAAATAGCAACATGGTGGTGGCTACATTTGGTGGCGGCGGCTATGATTCTGGAGATTTGGGTGACCTTGTCCTACAAGCAATACAGACATATGCCAAAGATGCAAACCACTATTTGATATTACAGCAGGAAATCAAAAATGCAGGTTTAGCAGATTCATCAATTACAACAACAGATACTTTTCCGCTAAATATATTAAATAAAGATTTTCTACTTGACAATAATGATATGGGTCTGAAAAAAATGCGTTTTGAAAAAAGGAAAAACGGTTATTATATCATACTTAATCTTATTGACATCCCCAAAGAAGAACATTTGATTGGAATGAACAATCAATATAAAATTTCTGGTGAGCGTACTTTTGGATTGCCTACGGCTACTAAGGGCAGATGGATTAATGACACGCTTTACATAGATTATAACAGGGTATGCAGAATTGAAGATTACAAGTTTGCAATTACTTTTAAAGAAAAAAATTTAATCGAGATTAAGTTGACAGAAGCTTCAAAAGGAATCAATCAAACTATAACAGGAAAAGCATTATAAAAACGGGTAGCCAATATTTGGCAAGTGGGACGACGAATAAAGTCGGGTATCAGAAATGAACTTTTAGTCATAAATCCAGCAGCGGTTACGGACTGAGGAGTTTCAAATACCGTCAATCTGTGTCCGTTAATGGTCATTGTAAAGTGACACTCAATATAAATTTATCATTTTGACAGTGGAACAAAATAAGCACGAAAATAAATTTAATAGGCAAGGAGCAACACCTTTTGCTCAGACCTATTTTCATGGGACAAAGGCAGACTTGAAAATAGGCGACTTAATTGAAGCAGGGTTCAACTCAAACTATGGACAAAGAAAAAATGCAAAGTATATTTTCTTATCAGCAACATTAGATGCTGCGGTCTGGGGTGCTGAACTTGCGGTAGGTGAAGGACAAGAAAGAATTTATTTAGTAGAACCAACCGGGGAAATTGAAGATGACCCAGACTTGACTGACAAAAAATTTCCAGGCAATCCAACCAAATCTTATCGTTCAATTCAACCATTTAGAGTGGTTGGGGAAATTACCATCTGGCAAGGACATTCTTCGGAACAAATTAAAGGAATGAAAGAAGCATTAGAACGACTAAGAGAACAAGGCATTAATTCTCTAAATGATACTGAGTGAAAGAAGAACTACGAGCTACTAAGATTGTACTGACAAGAGTGGGACTGACGATTGTAAATTCAACATTTGTACTTCTATTGAGCTTTGGTGCTAAAAATCCCTAACTTCGGAAATACCGTTGGTAGCAATAGTAACATACAACAGTAATAATAAAATGCAAGACGTATTATTTGAATTTATAGCAAAATACATTTCTCTGACAGAAGAAGAAAAGAATGCAATCATTTCTTTAGATATATTCCGTTCGGTAAAGAAAGGAACGATTTTACTCAATGAAGGACAAAAATCAAAAGAAAGCTATTTTGTTTTAAAAGGCTGTATTCGAACATATTACATCATAGATGGAGATGAAAAAACAACTGCTTTCTATACAGAAATGGAAGCATTAACACCCCCTTGTGTAGTAAGCAAAACACCATCTGAATATTATATCAGTTGTATTGAAGACTCTATACTTCTCATTTCAAATTCTGATATGGAAGTAGAAGTAAATAGTAAATTTCCGAAGTTTGAGATAATGTGTAGAATATTGTCAGAAGAATTATTAGCTAAACAACGAATAGATTTTGATGAGTTTAAGACTTCTTCTCCTGAACAACGATACCTAAACTTACTACAAAAAAGACCAGACCTTATTCAACGTGTGCCACAACATCAATTAGCGAGCTATCTTGGTATCAAACCTCAATCTTTAAGCAGATTACGAGCAAGAATTCTTGAAAAAAAGAGTTAAAACGTATTTCTTAACTTAAGTGAACGAGTTGTAGTATCTCGCCAATCTACTTTTGTATCATCGTTTAACATCAATTAAAACAGATATGCAAAAGAAAATTTTATTGTTCGCTTTTACCTTAGTATTGGCAAGTAATCTGCAACTTCAAGCACAAAATACCCGGCAAGACGACACCTATAAAAAGTGGTTTGTTGGGAGTACATTCCTGCTGTTCGGAAATTTAGATAAAACAAACAATCCTGAGTATGTACAATTAAATGTTGGATATAGGATAACCCCTAAAGATGTTGTTCAGATTAGATTTAAAAGGTCTATTTATGCTTGGCCCATAGGTATTCCTTTTGGACCATCATTTGATGCACCAGGACTCAACTATCCTGGACATGCACGTATACTTGCTCCTCAGATAGGATACCAGCGGTTTTGGTGGAAAGGTGTTTATACATCCATTTATGCTTTGAATGCTTTTGAAAAATATTTAGATAATAATAATAGAAAGATTGGAAATGGATACACCTTGTATCTGGACTTCTATTTAGGCTACCAGTTTAAGTTTTTTAAAAACCGCTTCTTTTTTGAGCCGGCTATTGGAATTAGCTATTGGCCCATAAGAACCAATGTCCCGGAATCCTTTAAAGCAGTAGAACAAAAATGGAATAACTACTTTGTTCAACCCGGGCTCGATTTTGGGTTTAAGTTTTAAACCTACAATGATTGAATAAAAGCCATGATTTGCTCCCAGTATCATTTTTTTGAAGTTTTATAACTTAAGAAGAGGGTAATCCAATATCCAGAGACAGTCTAATTCTTAGCTATGACTCCCAGGCAGACTGAGAGCAAGAACTCTAAAAAAACAAAAAGTAAATCCTTTCTTAACTTAAGTGAACGAGCTATGGTATCTCGTCAATCTACTTTTGCACTATTGATTCACATAAATAAGAAAAGAAATGAGAAAGAAAATTTTATTCATTGGTTTTGTCTTACTAATCACAAGTACGCCACAACTCAAAGCACAATATGCTAAAACTGATAGTTCCTACAAACATTGGTTTGTTGGCAGCACTATATTTTTATTGGGCAATCTGGCTTCTACAAATCCTCCTGACTTTGTTCAGCTTAATTTTGGCTATCGGATTACAGGAAAAGATGTGATTACCTTAGAGCCAAAAACCTGGAAATATGCCTGGCCCAATGGTATTCACCCATTTTTTAACAAATCATACGGAAAGCCGGAAGAGAAATTTCCAGGGTATGTTCGTGAGTATGGGGTATCAGTGGCTTACCAACGATTTTTGTGGAAAGGTTTATATACCGAACTCAATGTAATGCCTACTTGGCAAAAATTCGTGAATGATGAAGGCAAAAAAATTGACAATGGTTTTCAGATTTTCAATACTTATCGGGTTGGCTATCACATCAAACTTTTTAAGGACAGATTTTTTATTCAGCCATCCATTGCAGTTACCCATCGTGCTTTTCACACAAAATTACCCGACGGATTTAAACAATTGGATGATAAATGGTCGAAATTTATCTTCGGAGAGCCGGGATTTCATTTTGGTTTTAATTTATAGTTAAGAATTTATGAATACTGAAAAAACATCACAAAGTGCACTGGAAGACATCAAAGTCAGTGTGCAACTAAAGCTTGCCTCACTATGGACGAGTTTAATGTTTCTAATTATCTACCTTGATTATTTCCATTTATATATGCCAGATAGCATAGAAGATATTCTGAAAGGGAAGGTGTTTGTATTTGATATTACGCAAGGATTTCTTTTGTTGGCATTCGTCTTAGTGGCAACTCCTGCATTGATGATTTTCCTTTCGGTTGCCCTGCCTGCTAAGGTAAATCGTTGGACTAATATCATTGCTGCTGCGATTATTATTCCAACACTCTTGTTTAATCTGGCAGGAGAAGCTTGGATTCACATGGTGGTAGGTGCTTTTATACAAGTCATTTTACTCTGTCTGATTATCCATTATGCATGGAAATGGCCACGTATCTGAAATATGAAAAATCTAATAAATTATCCTTAGAGCTTGTTTAAAATTTCGAACGAAATACTTAATACATTATAAGTCAATCATTTAAGGTTAAAAAAAGAGCGTAGGGATGAAATTCCTGCGGGCGTGGGTAGGCTTTGCAGGGCTGATAGCTTGAGGAATTTCTTGACTTTTTTGTTACTTTTTGGGTCAAGCCAAAAAGTAAGAGCAAGAATGATTTTTTTCAGCATTACATTTTGAATTTCTAAAATTCAACAAATGAAATTTTTAAACATGCTCTTAATAAAATAAATACAGATAGTACACCAGCAACTGACAAGGATAATCTTTGTACTGTGAGGGAAAACAAACCAATGTCAGCGGATGTTGTAGAGAAGCAGGAGTTGAGCTCTTTTTAAAAGTAAAAGGTTATTGGATTTATGAATTGGTTTTTGAGTAACCTCCCAAGAGTAACACCTGACAAAATAATGATGAGAATTAAAAAGAACTTAGCCAGTATAAAACAATGATAGCAGACCACATTTTCATATTTACACCAGACAAAGGTAAAATTGCAGATCAACTTGTAAATGTTGGCTTTTCTGAAGGAAGTAATCGTATTCATGCAGGTCAAGGTACAACCAACAGAAAGTTCTATTTTGAAAACTTCTTCTTAGAAATTCTCTGGGTACATGATGAAGAAGAACTTAAAAGCGAAAATACAAGCAGGATGGGTTTGTGGCAAAGATCCGAATTTTTTCAAAACAATTTTTCTCCTTTCGGTCTTTGCCTTGTAAATAATGAAGTGAGCGAGGAGCTTTTTAAAAACTGCTACAAATATCAACCTGAATATTTCCCCGCGGGCATGTGTATTGAAATTCTAAAAAACGAAGACAATCCATCGTTGCCATGGACTTTTAAATTGCCATTTAAAGGGCAAAAGAAATATGATAATGAACCAATCATTCACGAAAATGGCATTGGTTTATTGACAAAATATATGTTTGAGTGCAAAAACTTAGAACCATCTAACTTTTTAGTCCATTTTGAATCACAGCCTGATATAGTTTTTAAGCCATCAAACAGAAATTGGTTACACTTAACTTTTGATAATGCAAAACAAGGAAAAGAAATCACGATTGAGTCGCTTTTCCTCACGATTAAATATTAAAATGATGTTTAATTTACTCCATGAGCTCAAACACCGAAATGAAACACTCTTTTATTTTGGGATCATTTGCCTGATATTTTCAATTTTGTTTTTGGCAAAGACTACCAACACACAAATCTATGGTGTTAATGCTTGGTACAAGCCTTTCAAATTTGCATTTTCAACTTTGACATTTGTCTGGGCAATGGCTTGGTATGGTTATTATTTACCCGATTTTAATGTCGGTGTGTTTAGTTGGTCAATTATCATTCTTTTAGGTTTTGAGATAATTTACATTGCAATTCAGGCTGGCAGGGGGCAATTATCTCATTATAATTTGAGTACTGGGTTTTATGCTGCAATGTATTCCCTAATGGCTTTGGCTGCAACATTAGTGACACTTTATACTGCTTATGTTGGTATTTTATTTTTTAAAAATTCATTTCCGGATTTACCGGACTACTATGTTTGGGCAATTCGTTTAAGTATCGTCATTTTTGTAATCTTTTCTTTTGAAGGCTTCGCTATGGGTTCAAGGCTCAATCATAGTGTTGGAGCTTTAAATGATAATTCAAATTGGTTCATTGTGGGTTGGAGCAAAACTGTTGGCGATTTAAGAGTTTCACATTTTATAGGAATGCATGCTTTACAAGTTTTACCGATACTTTCTTATTACGTTTTGAAAAATACTAAACTGACAATAGGACTTTCTTTTATTTACGGACTCTTAGCTATTTTGACACTTATTCAGGCTCTACAGGGCAGACCTTTGATAAAGCAAAAAAACGAAGTAACTAAAATTCAGTAATTCAGCACGATAAAGAACCACTTCCGTTACCACATATAACACCTATTTCCAACGCTGAAAAACGAAGACAAAATCGAAGCACTTTCGTTTTGGTTAGGCAAAAATGACTGCAATATTTATGAAGACAAAAGGCTTGAAAGAAACTATCCTGAATCCAGAAGACTATTTATAATTAATTTCTTTTGGATATAAAGGAGTCACAACTCAAAAATAGCTGCCAGGACTTTTAAGGAAACATATTGATAAAGGAGAACTGGAAAAAAGACGTATTCAGAGATTACTGGTAAAAGCATTGAATAAAGATAAAGAATTACCCAACATCTTGATTACCTTTTATAATTTGTATTGCAAAGGCTATATTTTCTTGGACAACTTAGGTTTAGGCTATGGATTGAGAGTCAAAGTGCCAGGCATTAATAACTATTATGAAACTTGGGCTGATTTAACAGAAAAGGAGCAACTTAATTTAATGAATAGTTTTTATCCCTGCCTTGATACAGAAATCAAAAAAGTCATTGCCTGGATAGACACAGGCAAAGTAGTTTTGACAGGAATTAAGGATGAATATAATCGCTTTGAGTATATTGACAACAGAATTGAATCGGAAAAGCAACCAACAGGCTACCAGGTTGCTATAGTAAACAAGCCAGGTATAAAACAAGATACTATTGTAGAAATAGTGACATAAATCAAAAGAGTTGGGGAAGGTTTTGAGGATTTTTTATCACAATGAGTGTACAGAAGACCTAATTCCAATTCCCAACCTGTATAAAGCCTTGCTCATTGTACACGACCTACCCGATGTTGCTTTAATGAGAAACAGTTATAAAAGAGCTAGTCCAATGAAATTAATTTGCCATCTTTTTCGCCTAAATCTCTGCCCCATTTGGCAACAGCGTTTAAAACAGGGATAAGTGATTTTCCAAAGTCGGTTAGTGAATACTCAACTTTAATGGGTGGTTTTGTGCCATGAACTGTCCTTGAGATTAAGCCATCTTCCTCCAAAGCACGGAGTTGAATACTTAACATTTTTTCTGTGATGTCAGGTATTCTTTTTTTTAGCTCAACAAAACGAAGTGTATCATTTTTCAAATACCACAACACCACCGTTTTCCATTTGCCACCAATGAAATCCAATGTTATGTCCATTGCACAATGATATATTTTGTCATTCAGGCTATATGCCACATTTTTTCCTTTTACTATCATAAGATTTTTTCAACCTGTCAAACTTGACAGTTATTGGTCAACAAATGTACTATATTTATTTTTGCTACTGTAAAAAGTATAGTATAATTTAAATCAATTAAAATGCAGACAAAAATTCATACCTACACTTCAGCAGAACCAATGTTAAAAGTGAATGCTTTTATAGTAGAAGCAGCCAAAGAACTTGTAATTGTGGATACAACACTTACAATGAGTGACAGCAAAGCTTTAAAGCAGTTAGCCAACAATTTAAATAAGCCAATTGCTGCAATATTGCTGACACATGGGCATCCTGACCACATTGCAGGAACTTACAATATAGCTACGGATAATAATATTCCTGTTTATGCTTTGGCTTCTGTAAATAAATTAATGCAAGAAACAGAAGAAGCAAAGCACAAACAATGGTCTGGAATGTTTGGTGAAGAATGGATACCAAAATGGATTTATCCTAACCAACTGGTCAGAGACAATGAAACTATCAACGCAGCAGGACTAAATTTTACAGTGATAGATATTGGTGCAGGCGGTGATTGTGATGCCAACTCATTTTGGTTGCTGGATGATGATACAAAATCAGCTTTTATTGGAGATTTTGTTTATAACAACAACCATACCTATATGAATGATGGAAATATTCTGCGTTGGTTAGCCAATATTGAAAGCTATTCACCCTTGTTGAAAGAATTTGATTCTTATTACATAGGACATGGTGCTGCTTGTAATTATCAGATTCTTGAAAAACAAAAAGAATATTTCATTACCTATTGTTCATCAGTTTTAAAAGCGACAAATGGTAGTGGTGTTTTTACTGAAGAAACAAGAAAACAGTTTGAAGAAACAATGCTGTCTAAATTTCCAGATTATGGTTGCCAATTTATGATTGGCTTATCTGCAGACCGAGTAGCAAAGGAATTATTAAACCCGAATTTTTAAACAAAACTCAAAAGAATATTATACTACATGATAAAGAAATGATAGGTTAATGTACATGAAATAGATTAACACTGCCCAAAAAGTATTAAAATCAATACTTTTTGGGCAATAAAATAATTAATACTATGGGGTTTTAGTTACGGATTGCCTAAACAAGGCTTCAAAATTATGATTTGCAACCGGAAAAATAAACTTAAGAATACCATTCACTTTTTCAGGATGAAAGATTACATCACCTCTGATACGTTTTTTGGGAGGTATTACAAATTTTTGCAGAGGCATATTCTGCCAGGTTTCTTTCAATGATTCCAGATTGTCTGTTTTAAAACTATACTGGGCATGAGCGTCTACAGCACTTGTGCCAATTAATCGCATGGAGTCAGACCATAAGTTGAGAGCAATATTGGTATTAACTGCCCTCAATCTTGGCGATTTAGTATCTCTGCTCTTGGAATTATTGTTATTTACAACAGCTGCTACAGTAGCTACTGTGACGGCTACTGCTAAAATGGTAAGAAAAGTCCTTTTGGCTTTAAGATTGGCTTCTTGCTGGCGTATTCTTTGTTCTATGCTTGCCAACTCTTTTTCTGGATTATATGCTGTGGAAATCAGAGGACGACTTACGCCATCTTTCTGAAATTCCATGATATTTCCTGAGAGTGAATCGATGAGCATATAGCTGCATACTGCCGGGTCAAAAGTTACAGAATCCTCGGTCATGTTTCCAACTTCCACATCCATAATCAAATATTCACCTTCAGTAGCATAGTAACCTACAATTACTTCAATGCTGTCTTGTTGCAAGTGGGTATATTCTATACCATTTTCAGTAAAAGTATGATGCTTTTGCTGTGGGGTAAGATGTGTAAGGTAAGTAGGAGCACAGGAACTGAAAAAGATGCAGATTCCTAGAAAAATGAGTACAAAAGTAAAGTTTTTCATAAGTTGAAGTAAGATAAAATACTAGGAGAGGTAATTTTTTTAACTGCAAAATTTGTACCAATTGAGCTTCTGGAAGATGGTAAAAAAATGAGGCACGGTTTTTTACGTTATCTTTGAAAAGAAATTTTCAAAAAATGATAAATCCTTATACCCATGATCAGCAAAAACGAGCTACCTGGTGGCTGTTGTTAGTGCTTGGACTTTTTTTGGCATATGCCCTGCGAGACTATTTTACAGCTTTTTTTGGCTCACTGATATTTTATACCCTCTTTCGACCTTGGTATATTGTGCTGGTTGAAAAAAAGAAATGGAAGCGAAGCTGGAGTGCTACTCTGGTATTACTGGTTTCTTTTCTGATAATAATTTTACCTGCCGGACTTATGGTATTACAGGTGGCTGAGAAAATTGTAGATTTAACCAAAGATCCGGCATTTTTTAATGAGATGCTTGATAAAGTTCAACACCATCCTCTTTATCAGAAATATGTAAATCCCACAATGATAAAAGAGCAGCTTAATCAGGCAGGGCAGTGGGGGCTGAGCTTGTTTTCTTCTACACTCAATAGTGTGCTCAATGCTATTGCTCTATTGGCGGTAATGTATCTGGTTTTGTATTTTATGTTTGTTAATTATCGTGAAATGGAACAGTGGCTGATAAAATATGCTCCTTTCTCGGAAGATAACGTACTTGATTTTGGAGAAGAGATAAAAAATGCCACCCGTAGTAATGTGATTGGGCAGGGTTTTGTATCGTGTGTGCAGGGAAGTTTGGTTGGACTAAGCTTTTGGCTATTTGGGATTCCAGAGCCACTTTTTTATGGTTTGGTAGCTATTTTTGCTTCATTTCTGCCTATAGTAGGTTCTGCTATTATCTTTGTGCCGGGAGCAATCTATGCTTTTATTACCGGAAATACAGCAGGCGGAACCGGCATGTTGCTTGTGGGCTATATCGTAATTATAAACATAGACAATGTACTACGACTGGTTATCAGTAAAAAACTGGGAGATGCTCATCCGTTAATAACTTTGTTGGGTATCATCGTGGGCTTGCCGTTTTTTGGGTTAGTCGGTTTGGTAATAGGTCCATTGCTAATTTCATTTTTTGTATTGATGCTTAAAATATATCTTTCTACATTTCTTAAATACAACAAAAAAAGCGAATCGGGTATTGATGCGGTAGAAGAAGCTCCTGCTAAAGCTGAGGCAGAAAAAAATGAGAAAGAACACAAACAATCAGCGAAGAAACAAGAAAAAGAACCGGTAAGTACAGAATAAGCTTATACCGGTAAGATATACATCCAATGAAACCCATTAATCTAAAAGATTTTGACTATCACTTACCCGATTATAAAATAGCAAAATTTCCAGCTGAGCCACGTGATAGCTCCAAATTGCTGGTTTATAATAAGGGAACTGTTTCTCATTCACAGTTTTTTAACCTGCCGGACTTTTTACCGGCAGGTAGTTTTCTTTTCTTTAATAATACCAAAGTAATTCCAGCGAGACTGTATTTTCAGAAATCTACAGGAGCTACCATTGAGATTTTTCTGCTCGAACCACGAGAACCAACCAATATCATAACACTTGCTATGCAACACACCGGAAGTGTAGTTTGGCAATGTATGATTGGTAATAAAAAAAAATGGAAAAATGGAGAAAAGTTGAAACTGAGTGAGATTTATGGAGAAACTGCAAAAGAACTGGTTGCGGAATGTATTGACGAAAATGCTAACCTGATACGTTTTTCGTGGAATGATGACAGCATGCGATGGACAGATATCTTACAATTGCTCGGAGAAATACCATTACCTCCTTACTTCAAAAGGAAACCTTCAGAAGCAGATAAAGAAAAATATCAGACGGTGTATGCCGAAAAAGATGGTGCTGTGGCTGCCCCAACGGCTGGTTTACATTTTACAGAAGAGGTTTTTAAAAGCCTTGCCAATCAGGGAATTGGAAAAGATTTTTTAACTCTTCATGTAAGTGCAGGTACTTTTCAGCCTGTAAAAACCGAGAATGCCCTTGATCATAATATGCACTCTGAACAGGTGGTTTTCTCAAAAGAAAATCTGGAAAACTTGCTCAAGTACGAAGGAAAAATTATTGCAGTAGGTACGACTTCGTTGAGGGCTTTAGAAAGTTTATACTGGACTTTGGATGCTCCTGTAGAAGGCAGTGGTTTTTTTAGTATAGAAAAACTAAAGCCTTACGAAACCCCTGCCGAAAAACAAATCCCTTTTGCAGAAATTATCAGGCGTTGGATTTCTTACATGGAAAAACATAACCTGAGAGAGATTCGTGGAGAAACTGAAATTATGATTGTTCCAGGGTATGAGTTTAAGGTTTGCAGAGGATTAATTACCAATTATCATTTACCCGAAACTACTCTTATATTGTTAGTAGCTGCACTGGTTGGAGAAGATTGGCGTAAAATATATGATGTAGCCCTGCAAAACGACTATCGATTCCTAAGTTATGGCGATAGCTCTTTGCTTTTGCCTTAAAACTGAAAATAGTTAAATAAAAACGGGATGAAAATTTTCATCCCGTTTTTATTTAACTATTAATTTCCTCCATCAGGTCCTCTCCATATCAATATCCATCCTGAATATTTACCAAGTATCGGAATATAAACTTCGTAGTAATAAGTTCCATCTGGGTTAGTATCACCTGTCCAGTCATTTTTATAGTTATTACTATGATATACTTGTTTGCCCCAACGGTTATATACTGTGATTTTTGTGTTATCAGGAGGCAGGTAGCTATCTTTAAATACCATTTCAAATTTATCATTTACGCCATCACCATTAGGTGTAAAGGTGTTAGGGATAAAGAAGTCACGTTCTTTAATAACTACATCATATAGTTTTGTACAACCGGCTGCATCTTTGATAATAACCGGATAAGTTCCTGCCGGAAGTTTGGTATAAACTGTATCAATTGGGGTAGAAGTGTCTTTTACCAATCCATACGTTTTTCCACCATCAATACTTACCTGATAAGGAGCCAAACCACCTCTTATGTCTAATACAGATAGCACGCCTGAAGATTCGGTTGAGAGAGTTTCTTCAGTACTGATGACAGCCTTGATATTATTTTCTACCTTAATTCGGGTAATAGCCGAACGACAACCATTTACATCTTCTATTACTACCTGATATTCGGTGTTGTTTTGCAGACTGGCAGTTGTGAAAGTATTCGAGAATAAGTTGCTGCTTACAAAAGTAGTACCCCCGTCCAGACTGATTTTATAAGGTTGAGTACCACCACGCATAGCTGTCAGCAGAATTTTATCGCAGTCTGTTCTTACGATGTTTGCTTTTATCGAATCTGGTCCTGAGATGATAAACGGAAACTTGTTCACACAAGGGTCGTTGGCAGTCTGACGTACAAACATGGTGTATTTGCCAGGTTTCAGTTTATCAAATACTGTAGATTTTACATAGTTTACACTGTCAATGCTAAAGAAGTAATTCTGTGCATTGGCAATCTGAACAGTAGCTCTACCATTATCTCCCCCACAAGTTGCTGCAGTAGTGGCTACACTAAATGGCACATTCCCGGCAGTAATATTTATGGTACGAACAGGTGTTTTACAACCATTACCAAATTCAAGTACAAACTTATAAGAACCGGCAGCCAGATTGTTGAATGCAATACTATCATTGGCTACAAAACTTACTGTATTACCTCCATCCAGACTTACTTTATAAGGTTTGATACCTCCTTTAATCTGGTAAATTACAATCTTGCCAACAGTTCCCGTACAACCGATGCTAACTGAGTCAATTTTATAAGTTACAGGAGGAGTGCCTGGTACAGTAAATGCCTGACTGTTTATACAAGTACTTGCAGAATTATCTCTTATGTACAAGGTATAGCTTCCGGCTGACAAAGTATCCCATGAGTTAGCAGACTGAAACTTCACATTGTCTAAACTGAACAGATAAGGAGAAATTCCCCCCGTTACATTCCGAACTTCAATTTTACCTGATTTAGCTCCACATTTTGCACTATCAAGTACTGCAATTGTAAAGTTGATTCCGGCAGGGTCTGTCAGAGTATATTTGAATGGATATTTACAACCAGTAGCATCTTTTACATACACAGTATAAGCACCTGCCCCCAATCCATTAAAGTTACCGGTGTTTTGATAGTTTATGTCGTCCAGACTATATTGATAAGGAGCCGTTCCACCTGCTACATTCTGCATTTGAATTTGTCCGTTTTTGTCTCCTTTACAAGCAGGCTGTTTTAGCACAGGTGTTCCGGCTGTAACACCTCCGGTATTAACCAAATTCTGATTATATACCGTAATACAACCTTTACTGTCTTTGATATATACTTTATAATTCTGATTACCCAGTCCACTGAATGTTAAGGCTGTCTGATAATTTATCAAACTATCCAGACTCACCTGATAGGGGGCTGTTCCGCCAGCAATGTTGGCAATAGTAATTGTACCATCTTTTGCAGTACAAGAAGTTGGATTTGTACCTGAAACAGTAGCTGTGATTGCCTGTGGCTGGGTAAGGGCTATCGAATAAGTAGAAAGGCAAGGGCTGGTGATGCCTTTGTCTCTTACGGTGATAGTATATACTCCTCCACCTAATCCTGAGAACAAGGCTGAGGTTTGGAAAGTAGTACCATCAATGGAATATTCATAAGTTCCCGAACCTCCTGAAACTGCTGTTAACTGGATACTGCCATCTTTTGAGCCATTGCAGGAAACCTGAGTTACTATGCCTGGTGTAGCGGTGATGCTGTTTGGAGCAGAAAGTGTAACTTTTAAGGTATCTGTACAGCCATTGCCATTTCTTGTTACTAATGTATAGATGCCTGAACCAAGACCTGTAAAGGTAGCCCCTGACTGAAATGAACCCCCATTCAGACTATAAGTAACAGGAGCAACATTTCCTACGGTAGTACTCAACTGGATTTGACCATCTTTTGCAGAGCAGGTTGTAGGTTGTGTAGAGCTTGAAGTTGTTACAATTTTAGCAGGTTCTGTAATGGTTACAGGGAATTGAGAAACACAGTTTCCTGACTGATCTTTTATATAGGCGGTATAGCTTCCTGCTTTTAAACCAGAGAATGATGTATTGCCACTAAAGTTAGTTCCATCCAAAGAGTAGATATACGTTCCTGAGCCACCTGCTACATTGCTGATTGTAATGGTTCCGTTACTTCCTCCAAAGCAACTGACATTCGTGTTAGTCACGGTAGCATTAATAGCCGGAATACCAATAATATTAATATTTACAGCAAGTGTACAAGAGTTGGCATCTTTAATAGTTGCCGGATAGGTCCCCGGGTTCAAACCTGTATAGAGGGTGGTAGTACTGAAAGTTGTACCATCAATACTAAACTGATATGGTGCTGTTCCTCCATTCACATTTGTAAACTCAATACTGCCCTTGTCATTACAGGTTTTTGGCTGATTGACGATGATAATTGCACTTACCTGAAACTGAGCTACAACTGTAACCGGGAAACTGGCTGTACAGGTAACGTTATTTTTATCTCTTACTCCAATAGTATAATTACCAATTGCCAGATTAGTGAAATTGGCTGTAGGCTGATAAGTGCCACCGTTGATGTTATATTCATAACTGCCACTACCACCTTGTACATTGAGCAGGAATGCCTGACCATTGCTTGTACCAGAGCAGATAACAGGAACAATAGTTGCCGTCGCTGTGATATTACAAGGACAGTTTCTGGTAACATCTACGCTTTGTGTAAAGCTACATCCGTTTGCATCGGTTACTGTAATGGTATAAGTTCCCGGAGCCAAGCCTGTGAAATTACTGTTATTAATTCCGGCAGGATTTGGATTGCCGTTGATAAAATATTGATATGGTGCTGTTCCTGTTACACCTGTGACAGAGATTTTACCATCATTGGCATTACAAACCGTTTCGCCTGTTGGTGTAATGGTAGCAGTAATAGCAGCAGGAGCAGTAAGTGTAACAGTTGACAAAGTTACAATACATCCCTTACTATCTCTTACCTGAACGTTATAAGTTCCGGCTGCCAGATTGCTAAATACCTGAGTGGCTGTTCCTGCAGTAAATGTTCCACCATTGACTGAATATTCGTAACCTGTTGTTCCGCCTGATGTAGTTACAGTAATGCTTCCGTTATTACTTACACAGCCCGGATTGGTTGAACTTGTTACTACAGAAACTAAAGCAGTTGGTTCTGTGAGAGTTATGCTAAGCGTTATCTTACAGGTAATATTATTGACATCTCTTACTACAATATTATAACTTCCGGCTGTAAGTCCTGTAAATACAGCACTGCTCTGGAATGTAACACCATCTTTAGAGTATTCAAAAGTTCCGCTTCCACCTGTTGCATTTTGAACGGTGATTTGTCCGTCTGTTCCAGCTTTACAGCTAATATTCTGGCTTGCCAGCGTAGCAGTAATAGCATTAGGTGCTGTTAAGGTTTGGGTTTTTGTAATTAAACAAGAAGTATTGGCTGCATCCCGTATTGTAATCGTATAAATTCCGGCACTTAATCCGGTAAATGATGCCCCACTTTGGAAATTAACCCCATCAATGGAGAACTCATAAGTACCACTGCCACCAGATAATCCTGAAACTGTGATACTTCCATTGGCAGAACTGCAATCTGTCAGATTTGTTCCGGTTACGGTTGCCTGCAAAGCTGCCGGAGCAGAGATAGCCACATCAACTGAAGTCTGACAACTACCTGAATCTTTAATTCTTACTTTATAGTTTCCAGCTGATAGCCCTGTAAATGTATTAGAGGTTTGGAAATTAACCCCATCCAGACTATACTGATAGCCTGAACCACTACCCCCTGTTGGATTGGTAATGACTATCTGACCATTGTTTCCGGCACAAGTTGCATTGGTTGGTGTAACTGTGGCATTTACAGCAGATGGGCTGATTAAAACAAATGGTACTGTAACTGTACAACCTTTTACGACATCACGAATATAAACTGTATAAACTCCATTAGTAAGATTTGAGAATGTAGTTCCTAACTGATAATTAGTACCGTCAAGACTATATACATAACTGCCACTTCCACCTGTTACACTTGTAATCGTAATTTGCCCGTCTGTAGCATTACAGGTTGTAGGACTGGTAGCATTACCTGTAGAAGTAATTGCCCCAGGTGAGGTTATTACAATATTTGACAATGTTTGAGTACATCCTTTGGTATCTCTAACAGTTACATTATAAGTTCCGGCAGATAAATTACTGAAAGTACCTGTCCCTGAAGCAAATGCTCCACCATTCAGTGAATACTGATAAGCAGGCGTTCCACCAGATACTGTTACAGAGAAACTTCCCTTGCTGTTAGGGTCGCAGGTAAGGTCTGTTTGGGATGCCAGTGTTATTGTCAGGGCAGCAGGTTGGGCAATAACTATATTCTTCAACGTATCTGTACATGAATTTCCATCTCTGGCAACTACCTGATAAGTACCGGCAGCTAAACTTGTAAATGTGCCACTTGCCTGAAATGCCCCGCCATTCAATGAGAATTGATAAACAGATGTTCCGCCTGTTGCTGAAACTGTAATACTCCCGTTGGTGTCTCCGAAACATCCATCTACATCTGTTTTAGATGTTAAAGTAGCAGTCACCTTAGTTGGTTGTGTAAGAGTAACAGTCGGTAAAACAGCCGTACAACCTTTTGCATCCTGTACAGTGATATTGTAAGTACCGGCAGTCAAGCCAGCAAATGTTCCACTTCCTGATGCAAAACTACTTCCGTTTACTGAATATTGATAAGGAGATGTTCCACCAGTTACATTGACTACAATTTGACCATTGCTATTTCCGAAACATCCTGTTACGTCTGTTTGTGAAGTTAAGGCTATGGCAAGTGAAGCAGCAGGCTGACTGATTGTTGTATTCAGTGTTACTGTACAGCCCGGACTTGCCAAATCTCTGATTTGTATGCTATAACTTCCGGCGGTTAATCCTGTAAAAGTATTGTTGGTTTGGAATGTCCCGCCATTCAGAGAATACTCATAAGTTCCACCGCCACCCAGGACATTGGTAATGATAATTTGTCCATTATTTCCACCATTACAGGTTACATCAGTTGGTGTAACAGTCGCTGTAAGATTACTTGGTATGGTAGAAATAGTTGTTGAAACAGATGCAATACAGCCATTAGCATCCTGAACTCTGATAGTATAGTTTCCGGCAGTTAATCCTGAAAAGGTACTTGAAACTGCAAAGATACCACCGTTAATAGAGTACTGATAAGCAGTCGTTCCACCCGTAGCAGCCACATTAATAGTTCCTGATGTTATGCCTGCACACACATTAATATCTGTTTTTGATGAAACAGTTATATCTAATACAGCAGGTTGTGTGAGGGTAATAGTCGGCAGGGTTGTGGTACAACCTTTAGAATCCTGAATAACAATGTCATAGTTGCCTGCAACCAAGCCAGTAAATGAATTTGTTGCTGCAAAAGCTCCTCCATTAAATGAGAACAAGTATGGAGCAGTTCCACCTGAACCTGAAACTGTAATTTGTCCGTCAGCACTGCCATTACATTTTGGATTGCTCTGAGAAGAAACCGAAATGGATAGGTTTGCGGGTTGGGTTAAGGTTACAGTAGGCAGTGTTTGGGTACAACCGTTCGCATCTTTCACTACAATACTGTAAGTTCCACCAGTGAGGTTAGTGAAGGTTTGGGTAGCTGTTCCGGAAGTAAATGTTCCACCATTGACTGAATATTGGTATGGAGATGTTCCACCTGTTACATTGACTACAATTTGCCCGTCTGAGCCACCCCCGCAAGTTAGGTTAGTTTGAGAAACCAGAGAGATGGTCATCCCTGCAGGTTGGGCGATTGTTACGGTCGGTAATGTTTGTAAACATCCCTTGCTGTCTCTTACGACAATATTGTAAGTACCGGCAGTAAGATTACTAAATACCTGGGTAGGTGTACCAGCCGTAAAACTTCCTCCATTGATGGAATAATCATACCCACTTGTTCCACCTGTTACGTTTACCGTAATGCTGCCATTATTATTGCCAAAACATCCGGTTACATCTGTTTGGGAAACCAGCGTGATTGCCAAAACGGCTGGTTCCGTAATATTTACACTTGGAAGTGTAGAAACGCAACCATTGGCATCTTGTACCTGTATTACATAATTTCCTGAAGCTAAACCAGTAAATGTTCCACTTCCAGAAGCAAAAGCACTACCATTTACAGAATATTGATAAGGAGAAACTCCCCCTGAAACAGATGTTACAATTTGTCCGTCATTGGCTCCATTACAGGAAATATTTTGAGAAGATGTTAACGAAATTGTTAATGCTACAGGTTGGGTAATAGTAACAGCAGGTAGCGTTTGAGTACAACCGTTGGCATCTCTGACAATGATATTGTAAGTACCAGCAGTCAATCCTGTGAAAGTTCCAGAACCAGAAGCAAAAGCACTACCATTTACAGAATATTGATAAGGAGAAACTCCCCCTGAAACAGATGTTACAATTTGTCCTGTGCTTGCTCCATTACAAAGTATGTTGGTCTGAGAGGTCAGGCTGAATGTAATGGCAGTTGGTTGAGTGAGTGTAACAGTAGGTAAAGTTTGGGTACAATTATTGGCATCTCTGACAATGATGTTATAAGTACCAGCAGTTAAACCAGTAAATGTTCCACTTCCAGAAGCAAAAGCACCTCCGTTTACCGAATATTGGTAAGGTGATGTTCCCCCTGAAACCGAAGTTATAATCTGACCATCACTCCCCCCATTACAACTTACATTTTGAGAAGAAGTCAGTGAAATAGCTAAAACTGTTGGTTCGGTTATTGTTATGGTTGGTAATGTGCTTGTACATCCATTGGCATCTTTCACTACAATACTATAAGTACCAGCAGTCAATCCTGTGAAAGTTCCAGAGCCAGAAGCAAAACTACCCCCGTTTACAGAATATTGATAAGGAGATGTCCCGCCTGAAACCGAAGTTACAATTCTTCCATCATTGGTTCCATTACAGGTTATATTTTGAGAAGATGTTAGTGTAAAAGTGATAGCAGTTGGTTGGGTAAGTGTAACAGTAGGCAGCGTTTGCGTACAGCCATTGGCATCTCTTACCACAATACTATAAGTTCCAGCTGCTAAACCAGTAAAAGTTCCACTTCCAGAGGCGAAACTTCCGCCATTGACTGAATACTGGTAAGGAGAGGTTCCACCTGTTACACTGGTTACAATTTGACCGTCATTTGCTCCATTACAGCTCAGGTTTTGTGAGGAAGTAAGGCTAAAAGTAATGGCAGTTGGTTGAGTTAAGCTAATAGGTGTAAGTGTCTGAGAGCAATTGTTGGCATCCCGAATAATAATATTGTAAGTGCCAGCAGTAAGATTACTTAAAACAAGGGGAGTCGCAGAAACAGCCGTAAAAGTTCCCCCATTTACAGAATATTGGTAACCTGCTGTTCCTCCACTAATATTCACTGTAATACTTCCGTCATTGCCACCACCACATGATACGTTTTGTGATGCAGTAACAGAGGCTATAAGAGCTGTAGGTTGTGTGAGGGTTACAGGTGCAAGTGTTTGCGTACAGCCATTGGCATCTCTTACGACAATATTATAAGTACCGGCAGCCAAGTTGCTGAATGTCTGAGTAGCTGTTCCGGCAGTAAAGCTTCCGCCATTTACGGAATATTGATAACCTGTTGTTCCACCTGAAGTGCTTACTGTGATACTTCCATCAGTAGCTCCATTACAGCTTATGTTCTGAGAGGAAATCAAAGATATATTTAAAACTGTTGGTTCTGTTAAGGTAACAGTAGGTAACGTTTGGGTACAACCATTGGCATCTCTGACAATGATATTGTAAGTACCAGCAGTTAAACCAGTAAATGTTCCACTTCCAGATGCAAAAGCACCCCCATTTACAGAATATTGGTAAGGTGATGTTCCCCCTGAAACTGATGTTACAATTTGTCCTGTGCTTGCTCCATTACAAAGTATGTTGGTCTGAGAGGTCAGGCTGAATGTAATAGCAGTTGGTTGAGTTAATGTAACAGGGGCTAGACTTTGAGTACAGCCTTTAGAATCTCTGACAGTAATATTGTATGTTCCGGCAGTAAGGTTACTGAATGTTTCGGTTGCTGAACCAGCTACAAATGCTCCTCCGTTTATTGAAAAATCATAATTAGGAGTTCCACCTGACACATTTACAACAATTTGCCCATTGGTTTGTCCGCTACATGCCGGATTTTGGGATGAGGTAAGTGTAATAACAAGTGCAGTTGGCTGTGTAAGAACTACTGGTGATAATGCAGTAGTACATCCCTTGCTGTCTCTTACGACAATATTGTAAGTACCGGCAGTAAGATTACTAAATGCCTGGGTAGGTGTACCAGCCGTAAAACTACTTCCATTGATGGAGTAGTCATACCCACTTGTTCCGCCTGTTACGTTTACTGTAATATTACCATCTGTACCACCATTACATGTTACGTTTTGAGAAGATGTAAGAGAAATTGCAAGGGCAGTTGGTTGAGTAAGTGTTACAGTGGGTAAGGTTACAGAACAAGAACTGGCATCTCTCACTACAATACTGTAAGTACCAGCAGTCAATCCATTTATTACCAGCGGAGAGATAGCTATTGTATTGAATGTTCCTCCATTAATTGAATATTGGTAAGCAGTTGTTCCACCACTGATGTTGACTGTAATACTTCCATCAGAACCAGTATTGCAACTTACATTCTGAGAAGAAGCTACAGAAGCAGTCAGTTGTGCAGGCTGGGTTAAGGTTACGGTAGGCAGCGTTTGGGTACAGCCATTGGCATCTCTGACAATGATGTTATAAGTACCAGCAGTTAAACCTGTAAAAGTTCCAGAACCAGAAGCAAAAGCACCCCCGTTTACTGAATATTGATAAGGTGATGTTCCGCCTGTTACACTTGTTACAATTTGTCCTGTTGCATCTCCAAAACAGCCAGTTATATTGGTCTGAGAGGACAGGCTGAATGTAATGGCAGCAGGCTGGGTCAAGGTAACAGTAGGTAAAGTTTGGGTACAGCCATTGGCATCCTTCACTACAATACTATAAGTACCAGCAGTCAAACCAGTAAAAGTTCCAGAACCAGATGTAAAAGCACTACCGTTTACAGAATATTGATAAGGAGATGTTCCTCCTGAAACTGATGTTACAATTTGTCCATCACTTCCCCCATTACAACTTACATTTTGAGAAGAAGTCAGCGAAATAGCTAAAACTGTTGGTTGAGTAAGTGTAACAGTAGGTAAAGTTTGACTGCAACCTTTAGAATCTCTGATAATAATGTTGTAAGTGCCAGCAGTTAAGTTATTTAAAACAAGGGGAGTAGCAGAAACAGCCGTAAAAGCACCCCCATTTACAGAATATTGGTAACCTGCTGTTCCTCCACTAATATTGACTGTAATACTTCCATCATTTCCTGCATTACAACTGATATTGGTTTGTGAGGCAAGTGAAATAGCCAGTACAGGAGGTTGAGTAAGTGTAACAGTAGGCAGTGTTTGAGTACACCCTTTAGCATCACGAACTATGATGCTGTAAGTGCCAGCAGTTAAATTTGAGAATGTCTGATTGGCAGAACCAGCCGTAAAAGTTCCCCCATTCACAGAATATTCATAACCTGAAGTACCTCCGGCTGTATTTACTGTGATGCTTCCAGTATTTCCGCCATTACAATCAATATCTGTCTGGGAATTGAGTGTGATAGTGAGTTGAGGAGGTTGGGTGATTGTTACTGTAGCTAATGTTGCTGTACAGCCTTTTGCGTCTTGTACAATGATATTGTAAGTACCAGCAGTCAAACCAGTAAATGTTCCACTTCCAGAAGCAAAAGCACTACCGTTTACTGAATATTGGTAAGGTGATGTTCCCCCTGTTACACTTGTTACGATTTGCCCTGTGGCATCGCCAAAGCAATTGGCTATGTCTGTTTTTGAACTTAAACTTATCGCCAGTACTGTTGGCTGGGTTAAAGTTACGGTAGGTAAAGTTTGGGTACAGCCATTGGCATCTCTGACAATGATGTTATAAGTACCAGCAGTCAATCCTGTGAATGTTCCGCTTCCAGAAGCAAAACTTCCTCCGTTTACAGAATATTGATAAGGAGATGTTCCTCCTGAAACTGATGTTACAATTTGTCCGTCACTCCCCCCATTACAACTTACATTTTGAGAAGAAGTCAACGAAATAGCTAAAACTGTTGGTTGAGTAAGTGTAACAGTAGGTAAAGTTTGACTGCAACCTTTAGAATCTCTGATAATAATGTTGTAAGTGCCAGCAGTTAAGTTATTTAAAACAAGGGGAGTAGCAGAAACAGCCGTAAAAGCACCCCCATTTACAGAATATTGGTAACCTGCTGTTCCTCCACTAATATTGACTGTAATACTTCCATCATTTCCTGCATTACAACTGATATTGGTTTGTGAGGCAAGTGAAATAGCCAGTACAGGAGGTTGAGTAAGTGTAACAGTAGGCAGTGTTTGAGTACACCCTTTAGCATCACGAACTATGATGCTGTAAGTGCCAGCAGTTAAATTTGAGAATGTCTGATTGGCAGAACCAGCCGTAAAAGTTCCCCCATTCACAGAATATTCATAACCTGAAGTACCTCCGGCTGTATTTACTGTAATGCTTCCGGTTGCATCCCCAAAACAATTAAGTATGTCTGTTTTTGATACAAGACTGATAGCTAGTAATGGAGGTTCTGTCAAAGTAACAGCAGGCAGTGTGGCAGTGCAATTATTAGCATCTTTTACCACAATATTATAAGTGCCAGCAACAAGGTTTGAGAAAACCTGAGATGGAGACCCAGTGGAAAAAGCACCCCCATTTATTGAAAACTGATAAGGTAAAACTCCTCCGGTTACACTTGCTACTATATTGCCATCGTTTCCGGCATTACATGATATATTTTGAGAAGAAGCTAAAGAAATAGCCAGTACTGGAGGTTGTGTAAGTGTTACAGTAGGTAGTGTTTGAGTACACCCTTTAGCATCACGAACTATGATGCTGTAAGTGCCAGCAGTTAAATTTGAGAATGTCTGATTGGCATTTCCTGGAGCAAAGGCAGCCCCATTTACAGAATATTCATAGGATGGAGTACCACCTGCTGAGGTTATTGTAATGCTTCCATTATTCCCACCGTTACAAAGAATATTAGTTTGAGAGTTAAGTGTGATAGTGAGTTGAGGAGGTTGGGTGATTGTTACTGTAGCTAATGTTGCTGTACAATTTCTCGAATCCTTGACTACAATGCTATAACTACCAGCTGTGAGGCTATTGAATGTAAAAGAATTACCAGTACCTGCCTGGAAAGCTCCACTGTTGATGGAATAAGTATAACCTGAATTTCCACCTGAAACGCCAACTACAATCTGTCCGGTAGCATCTCCGAAACAATTGGCAATATCAGTTTTAGAAGTAAGTGAAATGGTAAGTACCGGAGGTTGTGTTAAGGTAATATTGATGGGAGATGCCAGTGTACAATTATTAGCATCTTTTACCTGAATAGTATAAGTTCCCGGTGCTAAACCTGTAAAACTATTCCCGGATTGAAATGCTCCTCCGTTTAAAGAGTAGGTATAACTTGGCGTCCCTCCGGAAGCATTTACTGTAATTGTACCATCTGTAAAACCATTACAACTGGGGTTTACATTCGTAGTAGTGGCAGTAAGTTGGGTTGGCTGTGTGATAACCACTACAATATTGTCTGTACATCCTTTACTATCAACAGCCTGAATGCCATATGTGCCTGCTGTCAGATTAGTAAAAGTATTAGTAGCACTCAAAGGACTTCCATTAATAGAATATTGATAACCACCATTACCACCTGTAGCATTTACAGTAATACTCCCTGTGGCATCTCCAAAGCAACCTGTTACATTCGTTTGACTGGTAACTGTAACATCTACATCAGCACTGGGCTCGGCTATGGCAATAGGAAATGTAAAACGAGGACCAAGAGCACAACCTGGAAAATTAGCAGAAACGAAATATACACTTCCTGCAGAAAGAGCAGGCAAGCCTGAATAGGTAGCGGTATAGCCACTGTTTGTGATTACTGGAATACTGCCAATTACCGGAATCAAAGCTCCATCAAATTGCCATAACTGGAAACTGGAAGGTGCTACTGCCCCCACATAAGTTGCTGTCAAGGTTCCGTCAGATCCTCCTTTACATGAAACAGGAGTGCTGGAAACACTTGACGAAGTAGGGCATTGGGCTTTTACCGTTATTGCCCACAAATTTATTAACAGTAAAACTGTAAATAATCTGATAATAGAGGTTGGTATATTATTTTTCATAGTTTTCCTGATAAGAACTTCTATTTGAGTTCTACAGTTTGAATAGCAGTACAACCCTTGCTGTCTTTTACCAGCAGGGCATAACTTCCTGCCGGAAGATTGTTAAATATACTTGAGGCAGAGTTTTGAGAAATGACTTGACGAGGGTTGGTAATATTTGTTAAATAAAAGGTATAAGGTGCTATACCACCCTCTGCAATTACGGAAATACTACGATTAGAAATAGTGGGTGTAACAGTAAGAATATTGCCCGAATGAACAGTAAAACTACTTTTACTCACTTGTTTATTGGCATCTGTAACAATAACTTCATATTTGCCGGGCTGAAGGGCTTTACGGTGTATAAAACCTGAACCGTCTTCCCATTTAATTACAAAAGGGGCTTTACCTGTCAGGAAAAGTTGGATTTCTCCGTCCGGCAAGCCATTACATGTAGCATTCTTTACAGTTGCCTGTATGGAAGTTTGGGCTTGTATACTACAGGTAAAAATGCAATTAATAAAAAAAATAGTATAAAGAACCAGTCTGTTCATATTTTTTCTTTCAAAAGTACAATTAAAATTTGGTTACATCAAGTCTATACTCTGAAGTATATAGTAATTTTTTAAGATTGGTAACCGAATTTTAAATAAAAAACAGATTTAAAATAGTATTTTTCAAGTAATATTTACAAAGATAGTATTCTTTCTATAATTACACATTATCCGTTTTTTTTCGATTGGTTTATTTTTTTTTTATATAAGTATTGCTTGTGAAAATTGTAAGTTGTTGATATATAGATATATAAATCAATTGTTAAGTGCTTTTTTGTTGAAAAATGACTTTTTTATTACATCAATTTTTTATTAACTATGATAATCAAATAATGGTGTTGGTCGTATGTTTTGGTTGAAAAGATAAAAATTACTCTGTTTGTATGGATAACTTGTGCTTATATCCTGATGGATTACTTCCATTATATACTTAGCCAGATGCTCTTCTTTGTGATAAGTGTCAGTTGTGCGACAGTTTGTTTTCAATACTATCGATAGGTTTGCTTGAAATATTCAAGCCATCCTTAAAGTCTTATTTATGAAAAAGCTATTGATTACAAGTCTTATTTTAATGGGGTGTATTAATTATGGTTTTGCACAAAGCAATCGGGAAGAACATACTTTTGGTATTACATTTAATGTAAGTAACCGGCAGTTTGCAGATGCCTTATCATGGACACATTATTATGGTATAGGCAAAAACAGGCGTTTTAAAGTGGGATATGGTATTAGACTCACCAATTATTTTTCTTCAGAGCAAAATTATATAACGGCTCCTGCAAAATACACCAGTGGCAAGCAAAGTATTGTGGCTCTATTTACAGAAAACATAGAAAAAAATCTGGATACACTTAACTTTACCAAAACTCAGGTTAACTTTTTGAATGCAGGTATTTATTTGTGTTATACTTTACCATTTTTTAAAGACAGGCTTCAGTTGGGAGTTAATATTGACGCTATTGGCTTGAGTGTAGGTATGAAACAGGGTGGTACGTTTACTTCTTCTAGTCGTAATGCAGCTGTCTCTGCCAAGCCAACCGCTCTTAACTTGTTACTTATCAGTGATAGTGATTATGGCAGCCTCAACTCGGAGTGGTATGTATGTTATTGGGTCTCTAAAAAATGGGGAGTGAAGGCAGGATATGAGTTCTTATTTACGGAATATAAAACAGACAGCAAAGTGCAGAAAATTCCAGATTCTGCTGAGACTAACGATCGTTTTCGTAATAAATCACGCATGATAATGGCGGGTATTGTATATGCCCCTTTCAGAAAATAAATTTTTATAAAGATGAAAAATATTGTTTTTGTTTTGTTTTTGGTATTATCAGTCACAGGTTTTGCTCAGGTAACCAAAATTAAATCAGCAGACATAACTTTTAAAATTAAAAATGCAGGTCTTACCGTTGATGGAAAGTTTGCTGGTTTTTCTGCACAAATTCAGTTCGACCCTGCCAGGCTTTCTGAAAGTCATATTCAGGCATCCGTAGATACTAAAACTATAGATACAGGCATTGGCTTACGTGACAATCATTTGAGAAAGGAAGAATATTTTGGTGTGGATAAATTTCCGAAAATTCAGATGAATTCAGTGAAATTTGTAGCTAAAGGAGGTAATGCTTATGTAGGCACTTTTCAGCTTACGATTAAGAATGTTACCAAGTCTGTTGAAATACCCTTTACTTTTACTGAAAATAATGGATTGAGCGAATTTAAAGGTAGTTTCACTATAAACCGTCGTAACTATAACGTAGGGGGAAATAGCTGGACAATGGTGGATAATGTAATACTTAATATTGCTGTGGTAACTGAAAAATAAACAATCGCTGTTACTTTTGCAACAGCGATTGTTTGATATAGTATAACTAAATATAGATTGTTGTTCAGTTAGTTGCTGTCAAGTGGAATCATATAGCCAACTGTAAAGGCAAAATTATTGATGGGAGAACTACCATAATTGGTATAATCATTACTCGACTTTTTGAAAAAATTCGATAATCCTTTCCCATACCGCAGTTCTGCTATCAAAGAGCCGAAGCCAAATTTCATATTACCGCTCACACCCAATTGCCAACTGAGAGCTAGTCTATTTGCATTCATATATATATCGGTACCATTGGTGCTGCTCTCATCACCAATTTTTATTTTCCCTTCTCTTACATCATTTCCGTCACTACCACTATACTCATTTTTGTATTTGCCACTCAACAGATAACCAAAAGAAGGACCAGAAAAGAAAGAGAGTCTTTTTTCATCTACATCCCCTAAAGAATATTTGAATAAAACAGGTAGTTCCAGATAACTGTAGCGATATGTATTTTTGAATTGTTCAGTGGCGGAGAATACATAAGTAGAAACTTGCTGAGAGCCTTTTTGCAGGTAATAGATTTCTGGTTGGATTGCCAGACGATTCTGATTGGTAAAACCATATTCAACGGCTGCTCCTAAAAGCATACTGGATATATATTTACTTTTATTATCATAGTAGGTATCCGAATTTTTGAAATTCTGGGTCGACATACTAAAACCTGCTTTTGGAATTAGCCATATATATTGGGCTTTTGCAGTAATATTTACGATAAAACACAATAAAACGAAGAAAAATAACTTTTTCATGAGATTTACAGGAATTAAGAATGAAATTTTTCAGTTTATGTGCAAAATACAAAAATAGTAACCATAAAATCTTTTTTTACATCAAAAAAAACTTGTCATTTTCATAATTTCGGTAAGTTTGTCAAACTATTGTCATTTTATGGTTTTCTTCTGAAAAACAGTAAAATGATAAAGTAAAAAATACAGATTACAAACCCTCACTAAATCCTATGTCTTATTTTCCAAACATTTCCAAAATCAAATTTGAAGGAGCTGAATCAGATAATCCGCTTGCTTTTAAGTATTATGATGCTGAAAAAGTGGTTGCTGGCAAAAAACTCAAAGATCACTTACGCTTTGCTATAGCTTACTGGCACTCATTCTGTGGTACAGGAGCTGACCCTTTTGGACCTGGAACCAAAATTTTTCCGTGGGATAATGCAACCGATTGCATCCAACGTGCTAAACATAAAATGGATGCTGCTTTTGAATTTATTACCAAAATCGGAGCCGAGTTTTATTGTTTTCACGATGTAGATATTGTAGATGAAGGCAGTACTATCGCTGAAACTGAAAAGAGAATGCAGATTATGACAGAATATGCAAAAGAACACCAAAAATCTACTGGTGTGAAGTTGCTCTGGGGAACTGCCAATCTGTTTTCTAACCGTCGGTATATGAATGGAGCTGCTACTAATCCTGATTTTCAGGTGTTGGCTTATGCTGCTACACAAGTAAAAAATGCTATTGATGCAACTATTGCTCTTGATGGCGAGGGTTACACATTTTGGGGTGGCAGAGAAGGTTATCTTTCATTGCTCAATACCAATATGAAGCGTGAATTAGAACACTTAGGCATGTTTTTGGTAAAATCAAGAGATTATGCCCGTAAAAATGGTTTTAAAGGAACTTTTTATATTGAGCCTAAACCTTGTGAACCAACCAAACATCAATATGACTTTGATGCTGCTACGGTAATTGGATTTTTAAAAGAATATGGTTTGGAAAAAGATTTTAAACTAAATCTGGAAACCAACCATGCCACACTGGCAGGTCATACTTTTACGCATGAAGTACGGGTAGCGGTAGATGCTGGTTTGCTGGGTAGCATGGATGCCAATCGTGGAGATTATCAGAATGGATGGGATACTGACCAGTTTCCGGTAGATTTGTTTGAGCTGACAGAACTGATGCTTATTTTCCTCGAAGCAGGTGGTTTTCAGGGACCCGGAGGTGTGAATTTTGACGCCAAAACTCGTCGTAATTCTACAGATTTGGAGGATTTATTTTATGCTCATATTGGTGGAATGGATGCTTTTGCCAGAAGTTTGATAATTGCTGATAAAATCATGCAAAAATCAAAATACACACAACTCCGTCAGGAACGTTATGCTTCTTATGACTCTCTAAATGGTAAAAAGTTTGAAAACGGAGAATTAAGTCTGGAAGACCTTTGCAAACTTGCTGTTGAAGGAGGAGAACCTAAACAAATCAGCGGTAAACAGGAGTTATATGAAAATATAATTAATCAATTTATTTAACGGGTGTACTTAAAGAGAAAGGGCAGAGAATATACTCATTCTCTGCCCTTTCTCTTTTTTTAAGATTTTGAAGCTTTTTTTTCTTTCTTTTCAGCTCTTTTTTCTTTCAGGGTTTTAGAGGCTTCTTTTTTCTTTTCCTTCTGACCACCCTTATCGGCTCCTTTTGCCATAGTAGTAAGTATTTAAGGTTAAACCATACAATATATTTTTGACTTCAAACGGAAATCGTCCGATAAAATTGCAACTTTTTAGCAGATTCTTCAAAAAATCTTATAATTCTGGTAGTTTTTATACAAATAAATAAAGTTTTTTGAAGAATGTGAGTTGGGAACTGAAAAGCAAAATGAGTGATGAGATGGTTTTTTCTTTACAACATTCATAACTCATTGTTTATAATTCATACTTTCATATTTTTTGCCCAAATAAGTAATAACAGTATTTGAATGAGTGAAAGTGGATAGTCAGTCAAAATACAACTATTCAATGTTTTATAAACAGCTATTTGCAACCATACCTAATCCTGAGTTACCTTCAAAACTTACACTTATAAGGTATGAAATACTGATTATTACATACTCAAATGAAGTTTTAATGTCATAATGTCATAATTTTGTAAAATGGCAAAAAAATTGAGGAAGATTTCGCATTAAATAAGCCATTTTATGGTGTGAAAAAATCTATCAGCCGTGGATAACAAACAGCAATTATATTCATATTATTATGACGCCACAGGAAAATAACCCACAAGATTTAGAAAATACAACTGGTAATCCGGAGGATGTATCTACAGAAAATGGCTTACCTGTTCCAACAGTAGAAGAACTAACACTGCAAATCTCTGAGTTAGAAACACAGATAGCACAGTTGTATGAAAAAGTGCAGACTCAGGAAACAGAACTGGCAGAGCAAAAAGACAAGTATCTGCGATTGTATGCCGATTTTGAAAATTTCAGAAAAAGGGCTGCCAAAGAGCGTATAGAGCTTATACAATCTGCCAATGAAGGTCTGATCAGAAATATACTGCCGGTAGTGGATGATTTTGAGCGTTCACTAAAAGCTCTGACAGATAATAAAAACCTTACGGTTGAGAGTGCAAAAGAGGGTAGTCAGTTGATTTTTAATAAATTGTATAAAACACTTGAGCAAGCTGGACTAAAACCAATGAATGCTCAGGGAAAGAATTTTGATATGGAGCTGCATGAATCTATTACCCAGATTCCTGCACCGACAGAAGACCTAAAAGGCAAAGTAGTGGATGAAGTAGAAAAAGGCTATTTCCTGCACGACAAAGTAGTTCGGTTTGCAAAAGTTGTAATTGGTTCTTAAAAAAGCCTGTATCAGAAAAACCACCTTTATAAATTATACATTGTAAGATGGCATCAAAGAGAGATTATTATGAAGTATTGGGAGTGGATAAAAATGCCTCTCCGGAAGATATAAAAAAGGCTTACCGGAAGATGGCAATGAAATACCACCCTGACAAAAACTCTGAAGACCCAACTGCCGAAGATAAATTCAAAGAAGCAGCAGAGGCTTATGAAGTTTTGTCAGATACTGAAAAGCGACAACGTTATGACCAGTTTGGGCATCAGGGTGTAAATGGAGGGGGCTTTAGTGGTGGTGGCATGTCGATGGAAGATATATTTTCACAATTCAGCGATATTTTTGGCAATTCAGGAGGTTTTGGTGACTTTTTTGGCAGAAGTGGTGGAGGCAGACAGATTCGCAAGGGTTCTAACCTGCGTATCAAACTCAAACTCGACTTGCAGGAAATAGCCAATGGCGTGGAGAAAAAAATAAAAGTGAAACGCCATGTAACTTGTAATACCTGTGGAGGAAATGGCTCTAAAAATGGCAATTCCCTGAAAACCTGTCAGACTTGTAATGGCAGCGGACAGGTTAGAAAAGTAGTTCAAACCATGCTGGGACAAATGGTTTCGACAAGCACCTGCCCAACTTGTAATGGTGACGGAACTATTATTACTGACCGTTGTGATGTATGTTATGGAGAAGGCAGAATTTTGCAGGAAGAAGTAATACCAATTAAAATACCGGCAGGTGTGGCAGAAGGCATGCAACTTACCATGCGTGAGAAAGGCAATGTTCCGCCAAGGGGTGGTGTAGCTGGTGACTTGCTGATTGTGGTAGAAGAAGAGGAAGACGAAAATCTGAAACGTGATGGTAATAATATTATTTATGACCTGCACATCAGCTTTCCGGAAGCTGCACTTGGAACTAACGTAGAAGTGCCAACTGTGGATGGTAAAGTAAAAATAAAAATAGACCCGGGTACGCAGTCAGGTAAAATACTGAGACTGAAAAATAAAGGACTCAAAGACCTCAATAGTTACGAAAAAGGTGACCAGTTGATTCATGTGAATATTTGGACACCAAAACAACTGACTGCCGAAGAAACAACTATTTTGGAAAAACTGAGAAATTCCCAGAATTTTCAGCCAAAGCCAGGCAAAAATGAAAAAAGTTTCTTTGACAAAATGAAAGAGTTTTTTCAATAACAACTATTATGGCGAAGTTTGAATATGCTACCGTAGAATGGCTTTGGGATGCCCAAACTTTCAGAGTAAATCTGCCTGGTAATCGGGAGAAACAGTCTGAAGGTTCATATGCCCAGCTTGTAAATCTGTTTACAGAACTAGGGCAGGAGGGTTGAAAAGTGAGTACCTGTGCTGCTCAAGGCAACTGGCTCTTCTGGACACTGAAAAGAACTTTGTAACTTATATTATTTCGACTATAACAGGCCTGGTAATTTAAAATTACCAGGCTCTGTTATTTTAATTCGATTCCTTTATGGAATTTTTTTGTTTTTCTGCATCTGGTCTTGACAAAAAGGAGGTTAGAAAATTGGTTGTTTCTGTATTAGTGTAAAAGAGCCTGTGACATATTTTTTAAACGAATAAGATATCGGTTTAATCTCAGTATGGTTTCTTTAAGAGAATATTACTTTCTGCTTTTCTTTGTTTGACTGCCAAACAAAGGCTCAGTCAGTTTTTTGTAGAGGTCAAAGAGGTATTCTATTCTTTGCACTTCGTTGGTAAAAGGCTGGCTTCGGTAGCAGGCATCTACGGCTCTGTCTAAAGCAGCATGGGCTTTTACCAAATCCGAGGGCATGGTACGTGGGTCATATAAGTCAGCAAGCGAACTTTCAGAAAACTTTGCCCGAATGTCTAAAACGGCTTGTGCCAGTTTGCTAACTGTTTCATTTTGCTTTTCTGTAACTTCTTGTGGGAACGGAAAATTATTGTAAACGATTGAGTTTGAATATCGGAAATCACTTTTTATTCTTCCACATACATATTTAACCCAAATCATGTGCATTTCAGAGCTTATAATCCCGAAGTGAAAAAGTGTTGCGTTTGGAATACTAATACATGAATCACTAACAATATGATTTTTATCAAAAAAACCGAATGGAATATATTTTCTATTTTCGGATGAGTGTCTTGGTATAAGAATATATTCACTTTCAGGTTGGCGTATCTCTGTAAAAATTGTTGGCATATTTGCCCATTTTCTCGTAGCTTCTTTTGTACTTTTTTGCCTAAATTTTTTTACATTCTCAATTTTTTCTAAAACTAAAGGAAGACTTTTAAGTTCTACAGGACTTGCATTTTTAAGCCACAGACACCATCTTTTCTCATTATGCAAAAATTCTCTTGCACTCATAAGCGGTTTAATGAATTTTTCCGCAGTTGGTTCTTTTATTAGAAATGTAATCTTTTCATTGTCCGTAAATAAAAAATTCCCATCATCTGTAGGCTGACTTCCTTTTAGCATTTCTGGTACATTAGAAATTGGTTTGGTTCTAGCTTGGATTAGTATGTTTTCACCTCCAACTAAATAAGGGTTTATGTTTTTGACTTTAGTTTCCAACGGTTCGGCTTTGATATCCGGGTAATCGTAAAGATAATTTTCGGTAGTTTGTGATTCGTGGCAAAAGCCGATGATTACTACAAATACGGCGGCATTGCCTTTGGCTTCATTTGTCCATTTAAAAGTCCGGTGAGCAAAGTTGATTTTCATGCCATACTTAAACATTTCTGTCCAGAGCAAGCCGACTTGTTCGCCCTGAGCAATGGAATTGGTAGAAACAAATGCTGCTTTTATTTCGGTGTTGGCAATAAACTGAGCAGTTTTCAAATACCAGCCTGTTACATAATCCAGATTTCCGTATCCTTTTGCCCCCTTAAAAACCAAATCCATGTCTTCCTCCTGACTCTTTTTCCGAAGCTGTTTTCCGATAAACGGCGGATTTCCCAAAATATAACTCAATTCGGTTTTTGGAATAATATGCTCCCAATCAATTCGTAAAGCATTGCCGTGTGTGATATTGGCAGCTTTTTTCAGGGGCAGCCGTACAAAATACTGCCCAAACTCCAGACTTAGTCTCAGATTCATTTGATGGTCTATCAGCCACATGGCAACCAAAGCAATCTGAGCCGGAAACTCGTCGTACTCAATGCCAAAAAAAGCATCCACATCAATTTTAGAAATCAGGGACGTATCAATACTCATTTGTCCTTTTTTCTGCACTTTCAAAATCTCTATTTCCAGCAATCGCAGTTCCCGGTAAGTAATTATCAAAAAATTACCGCAGCCGCAAGCCGGGTCAAGAAAACGCAGTCCGGCTATTTTATCATGAAAACGGTTTAGCTGGGTGGGGCTGTTTTTTACTTTTTCAAACTCTCTGTACAATTCATCCAGAAACAACGGTTTGATAAGTTTGAGAATATTTTTTTCGGAAGTATAATGGCTGCCGAGGTTTCGCCGGGCAGTTTTATCCATTACCGATTGAAACATAGAGCCAAAAATTGCCGGAGAAATCTTAGACCAGTCGAAATAGCAGCAACGGAGCAATTTTTCCCGCATTTGGCTGTCAAACGAAACAAAATTGAGTTTTTCGGTATATAAAGAGCCATTGATATACGGAAAAGCAGCCAGTGTTTCATCTAGGTTTTTTACCCTTTTTTCGGGTGGCGTATCCAAAATCTGAAATAAAAAAGCCAATTGTACTCCCAAATCAGAGCCATCTTCACGGGTTTTTTGTTCGATAAACTCAGTAAACTGGTGTTTTTCAAAAATGGCGGTATCTTCCGCAAACAGACAAAACAGAATTCTGACCAGAAATACTTCCAATTCATGCCCAGCATAGCCATTTGCCACAAAAGCATCATGAAGCTTGCCCATAAGTTCGGCAGCTTCAATATTTACAGGGTCTTCGTCTTTATACTTTTTCTGGTTATATCCCGAAATAAAACCAAACAAGTTGATATTTTCGTAGAGCTTGTCAATTGTAAAGGCATATTCCTTGCTTTCGTCAAGATCATAAAGTTTAAAATGAAAGAAATCCGAAACCACGATGTATTTAGGCAACTCATGGTCTTTGAGTCCGGGGAAATAGTTTTTGGCTTGAGTATAAGCTGTTTCAAGGTCTTTTCCTCTGGATTTATGTTCTACCAACACTGTTCCTTTCCAGAGTAAATCTACAAAGCCTTGTTTGCTGTCAGCTTTTTTGACAGGTACTTCAAATCCTGCCACTCTTCGGCGGGGAACCCCGAATACGTTAAAAAAGTCATCCCAAAATGATTTGGCTTCTGCATCTTCGGAGGTTTCATTTTTCCATTCGTTAGCAAACGTGATGGCACGACTGCGAATTTCATTTAGACTTAAAGTGGGCATAGGGTTATAAGAAAGTAGTAGTTAGATTGGAAAAGTAAGGCAAATCTCCTGAAAAAACAAAATCACTGATTGGCACGATTTTAAGCTGAAATCCTATATCTTTTCTTCATATCTATTACAAACACACTTCATTCAACCGGTTTGCCAAATCCTCAATATCATCTTTTCTTACCAGCACTTTTACCCACTCTGCCGGAATAGCCTCATAACCATAGAGCAGACCTGCCAATCCACCAGCAATGGCTGCCGTAGTATCTGTGTCACTTCCCATATTTACGGCTTTCAGTACAGTTTCTGCATAAGAATTACATTTTAGCAGACACCAAAAACTGGCTTCAAGACTGTGTAGTACATAACCCGACGAATTGATTTCGACTTCTTCGTATTCATACACAGGTTTGATTTCATAATTACTGACAGGATTGAGTAAAATCCGGTGAAATTTATCCAATTCAACCTGTGCCGTTATAGGATGTTCTTTCAGGAAATCATTTATAATCTTTCCGGTATTGTCAAAAGCTTCAAACTTCTCTGTGCCAGCCATCAGTTGCAATGCCATTTCTATGTAAATAAAACACGAAAGCACCGACCGGATGTGGGCATGCGTAATAGAAGAAACTTCACTTACGAGTTCAAACCGCTTTTCGATAGGCATATTTTTTACATAAAAAGCCAAAGGTAAAATACGCATCAGAGAACCATTTCCATTGCTGTTTTCAGATGAATTTCCGGAAAGTAAAGGACTATTGCCATTTGCCAGCCTTTGTATCGCTTCATTGGTAGCTATTCCGATATCAAATACTTTTCCGTGGGGAGTCCAGTAGTTATGTTCCCACCAGTTTACAAAACGGTTTGCCATGTCCTGTAAATCATATCCTTTGCAGAGACTTTCTGCCAGACAAAAAGTAAGTGAACTGTCATCAGACCATGTTCCGGCAGGTTGTCTGTGAGTACCATAAGCCCACATACCAGTTACAGGTTTTTGTTGCAATACACCTCTGCCTATAAATTCTACAGGCACACCTAATGCATCCCCTGTTGCCAAGCCAAACAATGCATCTTTTACAAAATTTCTCATAGTGATTTTAGTTTTGAATGTTGTGTAAAACAAAAAATTTCCAAATCGGCAGACCTGGAAATTTTTTGCTGAGAGATTTGAAGATAGGATTATAGATTTTTTTTGATTTCTGCTTCTATAACTGCTTTTTCTGCAAAACCCTCCTGTTTCCAGACTATTTTTCCGTTTTTATATAAAACCAATACTGGCAACGCTTCTACCTTTTTTGCCTGAGCCAGTGTTTCATTTTCATCTATATCTATCTGAATCACTTTGAGCTTTCCGGAGTATTCTTTGTTGATTTCCTCTAAAACCGGGGCAAGTTTTTTGCAGGGTGGACACCATTTTGCTCCATAATCTACCAGTGCCAGTTTTTCGCCGGCTACCATTTTCTCAAAATCAGCCACAGCAATTCCCGGAGCTTTTTTATTAGAGCCCTTGTCGTAGAGCTTATTGGCATTTCGCCAGGCATTCATGCCTCCTTTTAAGTCATATACTATATAGCCCTGACTGGCAAGCATTTCGGCTGCTTTGGCACTGCGTCCGCCTGCCAGGCAATACACAAAAACAGGTTTGTTTTTGTCGAGATATTTAGTCCGTTCATTAAACTCCGTCGGGTCATTAAAATTGGCATTCAGAGCATTTTTGAGGTGATTGTCTGAAAACTCTCCTTTGGTTCTTACATCCAGCACCTGAGCATTGGGTGTAGTTGCCAGTTTTTTCTCAAAATCATCTGCTGAAAGATGTTCAGGTTTTTGTCCGCAGGCAGCTAATGTAAAAAACAGGAAAAAGACAGAAAGATATTTCATCATACAAAGCATTTTTTACGAAACAATGCAATCATCTGGTATTGAATTGTTATATTGATTTATTGTTAAATGAATAAATTGTTTAATAATGTTATTGTCAAATTGTTAGTCGTTTGGTACGTATTTTTTTGAAAATTAATTACTTAAACCCTATGTATAGAGCCACAAACCAAATAACCTATCTGACCATACAACAATCCAGCCATTTAACAATTATACTATTATCTTGCCCGCCAAACTTCGTGTTCATATTTCTGACCTATCATCAGAAAAATTCTCACAGGACTTGGCAAGATTACCAGACGAGCTTCTTTATTCGGGAACTTATCGGCTTCTACCAAAGCACCTTCGTTGTAATTGACACCATAAGCTAATGAGCCGTCATCATTCACGCCATTCTTGATGTATGTTTTTCCCAAATAGGCAATGGGCGACAATACATCCGAATCAGAACAATGTTCGTTGTGAACCTCCTGTAAAACTTCTTCCAGTTCATTACCAAATTCGTCAATAAAATCATCTTCCAAATCGTGAAGTTCTTCTTCTACAGCATCATATTTGGTATCGTCGTAAGTCAGTGAATTAAGCTGTATCCTTTTTTCTATAACAGCAATCAGGGCTTGATTTAATTTTTGAGCATCCATTATTATTAATATCTGATTTTTTTTGCGAGTTACACCTTTTTTCAGATTTTTTCAAACCCTGATGCTGTAATATGCAGAAGACTATGAGTAGCAATATCATAAAAAAATCTGCTGTTTTTACAGCAGATTTCTACTTTTCCATAACTGTTTTTAGATTACTCTTACAGGCAATTTTTTACTGAATACTTACCGGGAAAGTTACTTCAACATCTGTTTCACCTTTTGTAATTAAATCTCCGGCAGCTTTTTGACCCGGTTTGTGCTTGAGCGTAATTTTTAGACTGCCATTTGATACAGCAGTAGTGGTAAAAGTGGAAGTAAGACCCAGAGGCAAACCCTTAGTGTCGGTATCAAGATTGCTTACGCTAACATTCACTCCCGAAACAGTATAATAAAACTGATGAGCTTCCGATTCTTCTTTTATTTCAGTCGTAATATCATCTACAGGCGTTTTAGTTTCGTTGAGTAGTTCGAGCTTGGCGGTATAGCTTGAATTGGCATCCAGTGTTAAAGAGGCTGGCGATATAGTAGGTGCAATCCCTCCATCACCATCCGGGTCTTTATAGGTAATAGAAACCGCCGAACCTCCTGTTTTGGTAAGAGTGAGTTTGACAGTTGTTATCAACTCCTGTTCCAGAGGAGTTGTATCGTCAGGCTTTTTACAACCGCTTAAAATAACACTGATCACAATCGATGTAAGGACAAGGTAATTCACTTTTCTCATATAAAATTTGATTTTGGGTAATTGTAATATTGTTGTAAATGTAACAATGTTGCAAATGTGAAACAAAAAAATAGAAACTTTTAAAATCTGGCTTTGATTCTCAGCATACAATTTATGCCAGCTTCATCTGAAAAATACCTGAAACGATTCAAATAATCACGATAACGAACATTGGTTAAATTGGTAACTGAAACTGAAAAATCGGTTTTTTGATTGCCAATCATACACGAAAACCCAGTTTCGGCATTCCAGAGCATATAGCCTGCTGGCGGGGGCAAAAAATCTCCGGCAAAAACAATTTTTTGTTCCCCGCCTTCTTCATAAGTTATCATCCTGACATCAGGAGTGCGTCGTTGTCGTGAAACATTATTTACACCAACTTGAACATAGATTTCAGAAATTTTGCCTGCTTTGGGTTTTTCGTATCTGATATTGTTTTCTAAACGGTCAGCAGGAATATAAGGCAACCATTCATTCATTTGCAAATTTTTGGCTCTCACAATCGTTCCTTTTCCCTGCCATGTTATATTTTGAGTAATCTGGTATTTTAATTGTAAGTCAATACCCGTAAACAGAGCATCTGTTTGCGTATAAGTAAAACCCGGGAAAGCCCCTCTTATGGTTAAGACTGGTAAAGAATCAGGTTTTAAATAGATATATCCGTTAATTTTATTCAAATATCCTCCCATTTCACCTGACAGCCTTCCCAACCGAAACTGAAGAGAAGTATTGAGACTATAAGATTTTTCTGTATGCAAAGTGCTGTCGCCCTGTTCAAAAGCTGCTGCCCCATGATGAACACCCCGACTGTATAATTCACTGGCGTTGGGTGGTCGCCAGGCAGTAGCAGCATTTAGATTCAGCGAAATATTTTGAGTTATCTGATAACCAGCTGACAAAGAACTATTTATGGCATTGTATTTATAGTCTGGAATCAGGAACAGGCTTCTGTTTTGTGGGCTTCTTTTATAAATATCAAGTTTTCTGGTGTCATATCTGATTCCTGCTTCGGCTTCCCATCTGCCTTTTGCCAGTCGTTCAATCAGAAATATGCCAATACCATTGTTTACAAATGCCGGAATCAGATAAGCTCTGCCTCCGATAGAATTGCTCTGGTAAATAGAAGATATCCCCATGGTGCCGGTTATGTATTTGGCTAAAGGCTTGTGCTCGAATAAAAACTCATAAGTATAAGTATGAAGCTTGAAAGAAATAGCCGGAACATTAAGGCTGGCAATCGAATCATTATAGGCTTTGTGAAGGTCAAACTCGTTGCGTTCGTTATACTGTGAACCGGCAATCAGGCTAAATTTCCCAAGTTTTTCATTTTGATAAAAAGCTTTGGCTTTGAGTAAATTATGAGCAATATCCTGAAAAGGCTTGCCTATTTGAAAAGAAAATTCAGAAGCTACCAAAGGGCGGGGGCTGTTGAAAGCTGCTACTAAATCAGTAACATTGCCAATATGTGCTCCTGAAAAAATACCCGTTTTGGTTGTAAACCGACTAAAAAATATTTCTCCACCCCAATTTTTTTTCCGGTATCCGGCAGAAAGTGAAAAATTACGTTCCTGAAATTGTGAATTAGTCAAATAATAATCAGGCGTTGCAGACGTTCCAGCTTGTTTTATGGTACCCTGAATACGCCAGGCAAGTTCAGGTATTTTATGAATACTGCCCTGCAAAATACCTGAACCCGTACTTTGCCAGTTGTTTGAAAACTCACTCAGATTTACTTCGCCACTCAATGCCGAGTGATAGGGCAGGGGAGAGGGTTCTACCAAAATAACTCCGCCAATGGCATCAGCCCCGAAACGAACGGCAGCAGCCCCTTTGATAACTGAAATACGATTGGCTACAAACGGGTCAATTTCAGGAGCATGTTCGCTTCCCCATTGTTGTCCTTCCTGCCTGATGCCATTGTTGAGAATAAGAATGCGATTGCTGTGTAACCCATGAATAACTGGTTTGCTGATACTGGGTCCGGTTTGTAATGAACTTACGCCGGGCAGGGTTTTAAGCATTTCGCCAAGAGAATTGCCCTGCTGTTCAGCAAGCTCTTTGCCTGACAAATCAGTTTGTGATTGCATCACCTGATGGCTTTCAGAACGTTGTGCTGTTATCTGAATTTCATCCAGATGTTGATTTTCAGGCTCCATGCTTATGTCTGCAATAAACTTGGAAGACTCTACTGAAACAAAGAGAGTTTGAGATTTAAACCCCAGCAAACTATAGGTAATTGTATAATTTCCACCACAAATTTGTTGAATCTGGTAAAATCCTTTTGTATCTGAGTTACTGCCTTTTGCATTTTCTTTGATATAAACAGCTACCCCATATAATATTTCACCTGTTTCCTTATTTTTAATAACTCCCTGCAACGAATAATCACAAGCCATCTGCCCTGAAACAGATAAGCAAACTGAGCACATGACGCAATAAAGAAAGAAATGAAAAATATATTTTTGCAACATCATTGCACAAAAGTACAAAAATGCAATAATGTTGCAAAATAGTTTTTTTTTAAACTACAAAAATCATGAAGCTGTTTTACAAAATATTGCCATAATTTTGTCCATACTTTTGGTAGTAAGATGTTTTTATTCAAATAAATACTTTTCTGTTTTGTCTCTCATCAGGAAATTAGCTTCCGATACTGCTTTATATGGCGTAAGTTCTATTTTAGGGCGTTTGCTAAACTATGCATTAGTACCCTTACATACCCTGGTGTTTGTATCGGGTGAAATGGGGGTAGTAAATAATTTTTATGCCTGGGTTGCCATTCTGAATGTGGTTTATACATACGGTATGGAAACTTCATTTTTCAGATATGCCAAAAATGAAGATTTTCATAAATATTATAACCTTATTTTGTCGGCAGTAATTGTGAGTAGTATCGGATTATCAGCCTTGGTAATAGGGTTGGCAACACCCATAACAAATGCCTTAAAATATCCTGGTAAAGAGCTTTTTGTAATCTGGCTGGCTGTCATACTGGCAACAGATGCCATAGTTGCCATTCCTTTTGCACGCCTGAGAGCTGAGAAAAAAGCACGTCAGTTTGCAACGGTAAGAGTAGTAAATATTGCTCTTAATGTATTTTTTAACTTATTTTTTCTGTGGTTTTGCAGAAATATCTATGATGGAAATTTTCTGACTTTTCTGCAACCTGCTGTCCGGAGTTTTTATCAGCCAGATTTTGGGGTAGGTTATATTTTTCTGGCAAATCTGCTGGCAAATCTGATGTTTTTTCCAATGCTCTGGAATTTGTTTCGGGATTTTAAATTTCAGCTCGATTGGAAAACTTTTAAACCCGTTTTTAATTATGGCTATCCGATTTTGATTATGGGCTTGGGCGGAACACTTAATCAGGTATTTGACAGGATTTCACTGCGAGATTTATTGCCTGATAATTTTTACCCTAACCGTACTCCCGAACAGGCATTAGGTATTTACGGCAATGTGTATAAACTGTCTATTTTCATGAATCTGGCAGTACAGGCATTCAGATATGCAGCCGAACCCTTCTTTTTTGCTCAGGCAGAAAACAAAAATTCTCCCCGCATTTTTGCCAATGTGATGAAATGGTTTGTAATAGCCTGCTGCCTTATCTGGCTGGGAGTAAGTGCCAATCTGAACTGGCTGGCTCCGATATTTTTACGCAGACCTGAATATATGGAAGGAATTGTGGTAGTACCTGTTTTACTGTTGGGCAATTTATTTCTGGGTATTTATTACAATGTATCGGTTTGGTTTAAACTCACTGACAAAACCTATTTTGGAACTTATTTTACTTTGTTTGGGGCTGTTGTTAATGTTTTGCTCAATATTATTTTGGTACCGAAGATGGGTTATATGGGTTGTGCATGGGCATTTGCTTTTTCGTGTATGCTGATGACAATTTTTTGTTATGTGTTGGGAGAAAAACATTTTCCGGTTCCCTATCCCATCAAAAAGATTCTTTTACATCTGATATTCTGCAATATTTTGATTCTGGCAGTGCTTCGTGTCAAGATAGATAACTATATTTTGCAACTGACTTATCAGTTTTTTGCTTGTGGACTATATGCTGGTTTTATTTTTCTGACAGAAAGGAAAAACCTGAAAAGACAGTCTGGTTCTGCAAATCAGAAGCAGGACTGATAAAAATCAGCCTTATTTTCAATGAATGAGGCTGTTTAAGCTTTAACGCTAAGTAAAAAAGTACTATTTTTGTAAAAAATATTACTATAATCAGAAACTTCGATAGTTTGAACTCTACTATTTTTTATCCATAAGTCCATGAAAAAAAGTTTTTTCTCTTTCAGTATAGTACTTTTAATGGCGTTGGCAGGATGCCGGAATAATCAGAAAGATAAAGAAACGCTGCTGCGAAATATCAATTCGCCGGTTCATTTACAACAAGCTGTAGATACTGTTACAGGTGTAATTGTACATGATGTATTTTCTCCACCGGTAGCCAGCCGGATTTATGCCTATTCATGTCTTGCTGCTTATGAGGCTCTTATTCCTCAAAATTCAGATTATCAATCACTTGCTGGTCAGTTAAAGGGCTTTGAAGCTGTACCACAGCCCAATAAAGATTCTACCTACTGTTTTCCCCTGGCAAGCCTTAAAGCTTTTATGACTATTGCCCGAAGCATGACATTTTCAGTACAGAAATACGACGATTTTGAAAAGAAAATGTATGCTGACTATAAAGAAGCTTTGCCTGAAGATGTGTATGAGCACTCGATGAGTTATGGAGAAAAAGTAGGTAAACACGTGCTTGCTTATTCAGCAAAAGATAATTACAAACAAACCCGTGGTTTCAGGCATACTATTACTAAAGAACCTGGAACGTGGGTTCCTACACCTCCTGCTTATATGGATGGGGTAGAACCACAGTGGAAAACTATACGAACGATGGTACTGGATTCTGCTTCACAGTTTGCCCCACCCAAACCTCCATTTTTTGACAAGAAAAAAGAAAGCTCATTTTATAAGGAAATGATGGAAGTTTATGAAACAGGCAATAAGTTAACCGATGAGCAAAAGCATATTGCCAATTTCTGGGATTGTAATCCGTTTAAAATGAATATTGTTGGGCATGTGATGTTTGCTACCAAAAAATTATCTCCGGGCGGACACTGGATGAGTATTGCAAAAACTGTTACTGAAAAGAAGAAATTTGATGTTTTTAAGACAACAGAAATCTATTGCCTTCTTTCTATCGGATTATTTGATGGTTTTATTTCGTGCTGGGACGAAAAATATCGTAGCCTCAAAGTTCGTCCTGAAACTGCTATTAATGAACTGATTGATAAGGACTGGGTTCCATTGTTACAAACTCCGCCTTTTCCTGAATATACCAGTGGACATAGTGTGATTTCAGCAGCATCGAGTGTTGTACTTACAAAAGTAATAGGAGAAGATGTGGCATTTACAGACTCTACAGAGGTTCAATATGGTATTCCACCTCGTTCATTTAAGTCGTTTAAGCATGCTGCCGACGAAGCTTCCGTCAGCCGTTTGTATGGAGGCATTCATTACCGAACTGCAATTACAGCTGGCTTGATACAGGGTGAAAGTGTAGGAAAACTGGTAATGGAGCGTTTGCATACTCACAAGACACTGGCAAAAAAATAATGAAAGTAATTTTGATGATTTGTGAAAATCCTGTGTTTTTAAATCAGCACAGGATTTTTTATTTTAACGTGAGTTCGGGATAAAAAAAGTGTGTAGGGATGCAACAGCAGCGTGAACTAACCCGAAATCCTTACGAAAATGATAAGAGAATTAGAGGTTTAGGGTTAGTTTTTGCTCGTCTTTTCAAAAGTCTGGCTCAAAAACTATTGCTTTTGCCCTAATGCCCTTTTTTGCTTACTTTTTTGGGCATACAAAAAAGTAAGAAGGTCTTTGAATGAGGAAATGTTGGAAATTAGTTAAAAATCAAACCTTAAAAAACTGATAGTCAATTATTTAATGTATAGTCTAATCCCGAACTCACGTTATTTTAAGAATTGAAAACCCGATTTGTTATATGTTCACTAATCATAGTCTTTTACTCAAAAATTATATCGAAAAGTTTGTGAAACTGTCTGGTGAAACATGGCTGGCATTGGAAAGTAAACTTTATTACAAAAAACTTCCGGCAAAGACTTTTTTTACTAAAATAGGAGAGGTAGAAGATGAAATTGGGTTTGTAATCTCAGGATCATTGAGGCATTATTATGAAAAAGGTGATGGAGAACGAACAACGTATTTTTATTTTGAAAACCATCTTTTATCGTCATATATCAGTTTTATTCACCAGCAGCCCAGTTTGCTTGCCATAGAAACGCTTGAAGACACCGAATTGCTTTGTTTTAATTATAGTACCATGCAGGAATTATACACAGGTTTTCAGGATTGGCAGATTTTTGGTAGAAAAGTGGCAGAATATCTGGCAATTGGCTTGGAAGAACGTATGGTTTCACTCTTGCTAAAGTCTCCTGAAGAACGCTATATTGAATTATTGGAAAGCAATAAGAAAAAAATAACCGAACGTATCCCACAACAATACATTGCTTCTTATCTGGGCATTACACCTGTTTCACTGAGCAGGATACGCAACCGGATTCACAAAATGAAAAAAAAATAAACCTGTTTTTTTCTTATCTTTTGTAAAGAGATAGCTCTAAAGGTGTCTGTTACTTTTGTATTGTTAATCATTTAAACAATTACAACAATGCAAAATCTCATAAAAATCGAAGAAGCAGCTCAATTTTTATTGTCAATTTATCTTTTTGCCAAGTTACCAATTGCCTGGTGGTGGTTTCCGGCATTGTTACTGGTTCCGGATATAAGTATGATTGGATATTTGTTTAATACTCATGCGGGAGCTTGGCTTTATAATTTTTTTCATCATAAAGCGGTAGCTATTGCTGTTTTGTTGTTAGGTTATGTTTCTAATAACAATTATATTATACTGACTGGAATTATTTTATTTGGACACTCGTCAATGGACCGAATGTTGGGCTACGGGCTTAAATTTGAAGATAGCTTTCATCATACTCATCTGGGCTTAATCGGTAAAAGATAACTTATGATACACCGGCGGTTATAATCATGTTCATATAGGCTTTAATGGCATGTATAGAAGCAAATATCAAAAGCTCTTTTTGAGATAACCGCTCAAAATTTTCAGAACTATTAGCTTTAAATTCAAAATCCAGTTTATTCCATTTATAGCAGGGTTTTATCTCCATTAACTCTGAACCATTATTGTCGGTTAGTTTAAAAGTAGTACTGAAAATATTTTTAGTTTTTAATTTGAATACCTGATAAGAACTGTACAAACAGAGCACAATAGTGCCATTCCACTCCATTTTATAGCTCAATATTTTTTCGCCATCTTTTGTGATGTCAATACAAGTTTTCCAAAAGTTTCTTGATTCTACTTTAAATGTAGAGTTATCGGATAATGCAATCGAAGATTTCATAAACATGCAGTCCAGATATTTTAGCTGTCCATTCAATGTATTTGCCATTTTCAGACTAAAAGTTCTGTTGCCAATGGGTGAAGCATGATAAGTTGCCATAATTATTTAATGTTAAAGTATTACTATCAAAAATAAACCGTCGGTTAGTAATATTCAATCAAATTTTGATGAAAGGATATGGCAGAGTTTTTATTATGCCTGATGTGATGTAGAGGCTGAATTATGGTTGTAAGATGTTGATAATTACGAGTGATTCTGTTTTCCTAACTGCCACCTTTTCTTTAATTCATCAGACTGGAAATCAGAGAAGCAGGCAATTGTAAAACTGATATTTTTGGTGAGGTCTGATAAAGATTTAAAAAAAGAAAGGATTGCCTTTTCAGATAAAAGCAATCCTTTCTTTTGATTCATTAAAAAAAATTAAAACCCAATTGTTTTGAGATGTAATCCGGCTTTTTCGTCCAGTCCAAACATCAGATTCATGTTTTGTACTGCATGTCCGGAGGCTCCCTTGGTAAGGTTGTCTATTACACTGGTAATAAATATATTATCATTGTGTTTCTCAACATGCAATAAACATTTGTTGGTGTTTTGCACCATCTTGATATCTATTTCCTCATTTACAACATGTGTAAACGGATGTGAAGCATAATATTGCTTATAGAGATTGATGGCTTCTTCTTCTGTCCCGTCAAATTTAGTATAAACGCTTGCAAAGATGCCTCTGGTAAAATTGCCCCTGTATGGAATAAAATTAATAGCTTCCGAAAATCCAGGCTGAAGCTGGCTCAGACTCTGGTTAATTTCTTTGAGATGTTGATGGGTAAATGCTTTATAAACCGAAATATTATTGCTTCGCCAAGAAAAGTGTACTGTATCAGTCAGTTTTTGTCCTGCTCCGGTACTACCAGTTATGGCACTAATATGAATTTCGTTCTTGAGCCAATGTGTGTGTGCCAGTGGTAGTAAAGCAAGCTGAATGGCAGAGGCAAAACAACCCGGATTGGCAATTTTACGACTTTGTCTTATGATTTCCCGGTTCAATTCAGGCAATCCATATACAAAACCTTCACTTTCATCTCTGAAATCCTGACTTAAATCAATAACGTGTTGAGAAAATAAAGATGGATTTTCCTGCAAAAAAGTTTTAGCTTCACCATGTCCTACACATAAAAATACTACGTCTGTTTCTTCTTCAGTCCATGGCGTAGTTTTTTCAGAAAAGACAAGTGTAGTTTCACCCAGCAGGTCAGGGTGAGCATCTGATACAGGCTTGCCAGCCTGACTTTTGCTATGAACAAACACAATATCTGCCTGTGGATGATTAAGTAAAATCCGGAGTAATTCTCCGCCAGTGTAACCGGCTCCCCCAATAATTCCAATTTTTATCATGATATGCCTGATTTATGCCCTGCCAGCATAGTAAAACTAAAAGTAGTTCCTTCGCCGGGTTGGCTTTTTATGTAAATATTTCCACCATTTTTTTCTACAAACTCTTTTACCAAAACCAGTCCCAGCCCCGTTCCGATTTCTGATGCTGTTCCTTGGCTTGTATAAAAGTCGTTGGTATTCAATATTTTTTCTATTTCTTCATTAGTCATTCCCCTGCCTGTATCTATCACATTAATTCTTATCATCTCCCCTGCTTTTTCGGAAGAGAGTATAATCTTACCATTTTCATGGGTAAATTTAATCGCATTAGAAATAAGATTTCTGAGAATAAGGCGAGTCATGTCGGGGTCACCATATACCCTTATATGCTCAGAAATATGATTTTCAAGAATTATTTTTTTCTGGGAAACCTGTAGTGCAGTTCCTTTTAGTTCATTTTTAAGTATATCGTGAATGTCAAAAAACTGAGGAACATATTTCATGCCTTCCATTTGGTTTTTTGCCCAGTTTAGCAGATTGTCAAGAAATCCGAGTGTCTGGGCTACTTTTTCATCCAGTCTTTCTACAATGATTTTAATTTCATCTACAGTAAGTTCTTCCTCCTTGATTAATGCAATAAAGCCTCGTAGTGAATTGAGGGGATTTCTAAAATCGTGGGATACAATGGAAAAAAGCTTATCTTTTACCTGATTGAGTTCTTTGAGGTCTTCTGCCTGCATTTCAATTTCATTGTTTTTGGCAGTCATCCATTCATTTTGCAGTATGAGTTGTCTTTTTTTACTCTGGTTTTGCTGATTTAATCTGAATAGCATAACTGAAGCTACCAGAAAAATAAGTATTACCCCGGATAGCCCAAAAATGATAATATTTTGCTGACGATTTCTTGCTTCTTCCAGTTTTCTTTCCTGCTTAAGCATAATCACTTCTCGTTCTTTCTGATTGAGATCGTAAGTACTTTGGGTTTTAAGAGCAGCAGCTATTGCATCGTTTCTGGAAAGCGAATCAGCCATTTTTTTGTACAAGATATGGTAATTCAGAGCTTTTTCGAATTCTTTTCTTTCAGCATAAAATACTGAATAGGTTTTATATAAGTTAGGAAACCCTCTTGTGATATTGTACTTTTTTTGTATTTCCTCTGCCTGCTGAAGATGTTCTGATGCCAGTTCAAACTGTCCGGTTTGGGCATAAATTTCTGCTATATCTAATTTTGACAAAAACGCACTTTGAAATTCTTTGAAGTGTAAGCTATATTCATAATCAATATAAAAACGCCGTAAAGCTTCAGAGTAGTTTTTTCGATTTTTATAAATTACACCAATATTACCATTAATTACACCATACCAGGCACTGTCATGGCATTGAATGGAAAGCTTAAGAGCATCATTGAAGTATTTTTCGCCCTTGGCGTCGTCTGACAAAAAGCGTTGATTAATTAGTCCCAGGGTGTTGAATGCATCTATTTTCTCTCTGAGTTGCAATCCATCTGCATCTGAGTCAAGTGCCCGATTGATGAATTTTAAAGATTTTTCGTATTGCTTGCTACGATAATAAAGATTGCCTAAATGCAGCCAAATAGGAGCCACTAATTTTGCATTTTTGCTTTTAATAGCAATATCAGCAGCCTCAAGATGTTTTTCTATGGCTTTCTGGTAATCCAGATAGGCATCCTCATACAATTTCCCCCAGTGGTACAGTATAAATACTTGTTCTGAAACCAGTTGTTTTTGCAGGCTAAACTGATACGCATTTTTTAATAATTCAAATGCATTTACAAAATCCCCATGAAAAGCATATACATCTGACTGCAATACGTAAGACCTGCAAAGAGGCTCATGAAAAGGTAGCTTTCTACTGACACTAACAATTTTTTCGGTCATTGGGTAGGCTTCCAAAAAATCATTCTTCCTTACTTCCCTTTCCAAATCTTCGAACAATTGCACATAATTTTGTAAAGTTGCCTTCTCAAGAGTAGCCAGTTTTTTTTCAAAATCCTGACCCCATGCCTGTATGGAAATACATAGTATCAATAACAAAACCTGTAAAACCACTCTCATAACCGACAGAATATGTTTTGAATAACTGACAAAAAAATAGAAAAAAAAACAATATCATTTTCAGGTACACAACTGTTAAGATGATGTATCAGGGATTCGTCAAAATATGCTTCAGGGCAGCCTGAGCAGACCATACCCGATTGCCTGCCTGAGGAATAACCACCGAATTGGCGGAGTCAAGTACCTGATCTGTTACTTTTAGATTACGACGAACTGGCAGGCAATGCATAAACTTACCATTATCAGTTAGTTTCATTTTGTCTTCAGTTATCATCCAGTTTGGTGATTGGGTAAGCACCTGCCCATAGTTTGTATAAGAAGACCAGTTTTTTGCATAAATAAAATCAGCTCCTTCAAACGCTTTAGTCTGATCATAAACGACTGGGGTACTTTTTACAAACTCAGGAGCTAACTCATAGCCTTCCGGATGGGTAATTACAAAATCATAGTCTGTGGTTTGCATCCATTCACAAAATGAATTGGCAACTGCCTGTGGCAAGGCTTTAAAGTGAGGAGCCCATGTCAATACAACTTTGGGACGGGCTTTAGTTTTAAACTCTTCTATGGTAATCAAATCAGCCAGTGATTGCAGTGGATGGCGGGTAGCCGACTCCAGATTTACGATAGGTACACCAGCTAATTCTTTAAATTTGTTAATTACAATTTCTTGATAGTCAGTATTTTTATCTTTCAGTTCGGCAAAAGAACGAACAGCAATGATATCACAATATTGTCCGATAACAGGAGCTGCTTCCCGGATATGTTCGGCTTTATCACCATTCATAATGACATGGTCATTCATTTCCAGTCCCCATGAATCTTGTCCTACATTCATTACAATCACATCCAAACCCAGATTTTGTGCAGCTCTTTGAGTACTCAGTCGGGTACGGAGGCTGGAGTTAAAGAAAAGTAATCCAAGGGTCTTATTTTTACCCAAATGCTTGTCTGCAAAAGGATTTTTTTTGAGAGAGAGAGCTTCCGAAACTAATTGTTTCGGATCAGGAACATCGGCTAAGGAAATAAAGTGTTTCAATTTTTGATAAAAAAATAAGTTTAAAAACCTGAAATTTATCGTCCAAAAGTAATGGTTTTCATTTAATTCAGGAAAAATCATTTGGAAATCGTCAGGAAAAACTATGCTACATTTATAGAAACTCTCCTGTGAAGTTGTATTTTCAGCCCCGTAATCATTTCCCTGTTATTATTTATGAAAAAATTACTGTTTTCTACCTTGTTTTTTTATTGTTTTACCACACTTTTATATAGTCAGGTAACCAACCAATATCAGATTATTCCACAACCCACACAGGTTATTCCGCAAACTGGAAGATTCCGTCTCTCCGCCACGACTCTTATTGTGGTTCCGTTTATGAATGAAGAGCTCAAAAAAATTGCTGAAACTCTTGCTTTACAAATTAAGACGGCTTCTGGTTTAAACATTCAGCTGAGAAACGTGAATAAAATGGCTCTGCCTGCCGGAAATCATATTTTTTTTATGCCCTCTCCTGATGAAAAACTGGGACGTGAGGGATACAGAATTGAAATATTGCCAACTAAATTAACGCTGGAAGCCAAGCAAACAAATGGTTTTTTTTATGGTGTACAAAGTATTTTGCAATTGCTGCCACCTGAAGTTTTTAGTTCACAGAAAACGGTAGCAGACTGGTCTGTTCCCTGTGGTTCAATTACAGATATTCCACGTTATACCTACAGAGGCTTGCATCTGGATGTAGGCAGGCATTTTTTTCCGGTTTCTTTTGTAAAAAGATATATTGATTTGATGTCAGTGCATAAGTTTAATACATTTCACTGGCATCTGACAGAAGATCAGGGATGGCGTATTGAAATCAAAAAATATCCAAAGCTGACCGAAATTGGTTCAAAACGTAAAGAGACCCTTGTGGGACATTATGGTTCTAATGAATACGATAATACTCCTTATGGAGGTTTTTATACTCAGGACGAAATCAGAGAAGTAGTAAAATATGCTCAATCTAAGTACATTACCATAGTTCCAGAAATTGAAATGCCCGGACATGCTTTGGCTGCACTGGCTTCTTATCCTGAATTCTCGTGTGATCCTTCCAAAAAATATGAAGTAGGAACTACCTGGGGCGTTTATGACGATATTTTTTGTCCGTCTGAACAAACATTTTCTTTTCTGGAAGATGTATTGACAGAAGTAATTGGTTTATTTCCGGGTACTTACGTTCATATTGGCGGAGATGAAGCTCCCAAAGATGTATGGAAAAAAAGTAAATTTTGTCAGGATTTGATAAAAAAGGAAAAGTTGAAAGATGAACATGAGTTACAAAGCTATTTCATCAAACGCATAGATAAATTTCTTACTTCTAAAGGTAAAAAAATGATAGGCTGGGATGAAACACTCGAAGGGGGCATTAGTCCGAATGCTACCATTATGAGCTGGCGTGGCATAGAAGGAGGCATAGCTGCTGCCCGTCAAAAACATGATGCTATTATGACACCTACTGGCTCTGTTTATTTTGACTATTATCAGGCTGACCCTGCTACAGAACCATTGGCTATCGGCGGATTTTTGCCTGTCAATAAAGTATATGACTACGACCCAACTCCTGTAGATTCTCTTTCAGACGAAGAACAAAAGCATATCATTGGTGTGCAAGCAAATCTTTGGACAGAGTACATCGCCACAACCAGCCAGGTAGAATATATGGTTTATCCGAGAGCACTGGCACTTTCGGAGGTTGCCTGGTCTGAAAAGAAAAACAAAAACTGGAATAGTTTTGTACAACGTATGAAAACTCATATGAGAAGGCTGGATTTTCTGAAAGTAAACTATGCCCGAAGTTATTTTAATCCTCAAATTAATGTAACCGTAGCCGAAAGTGGAAATTTAGTTATGACTTTGAGTGCAGAAGACAAAGAGAGTCAGATACGATATACGCTTGATGGTAAAGAGCCATCAGCTTTGTCAGCGAGTTATCAGGTTCCGGTTATTATCTCAAAAACTACAACTGTAAAAGCAGCAGCCTTTAAAAATGGTAAACAATTGAGTAAAGTAATAGGCAAAGATTTTTTTATAAATAAGGCTACAGGAAAACCATATACCCTCATCAATGCTCCTCATCAATATACGGGTACAACCAAAGCTGCCCTTACTGATGGGATTCGGGCAGTCCCTAAAACAATGGATTTTGCACAGTGGGTTGGTTTTTTGGGAAATGACTTGGAAATGGTACTTGATTTAAAGCAAGTTACTGAAGTAAATCAGATAATGGCTGGCTATGCTGTTTCACATTCGTCCTGGATTTTTGCACCAACACAGGCAGAAGTTTCAGTGTCAGAAGATGGTAAAACTTTTGTGGATGCAAAAGTTATAAAAATTGATTCACAGATAAAGCTGGGCATAGAATCGGTAACTATTCCTATGGAAAAAGTACAAACCCGCTTTATTAAAATTAAATTGAAAAATGCAGCAGTAGGACCGCAGGGAAGTGGTGCCCCGGAAGGGAAACCCGTTTTTTTATTTGTTGATGAAATTTCGGTAGATTAATTGTACTTCAATACATAAAAAGAGTCGGTTTGAATTCAAACCGACTCTTTTTATTTTAGCTGCCTGCCAGTTCTGTCCATTCTTTCATCTCAGGAATACCAGGCTTTCTTTTTCCAAAAAGAAGAGCTATATTATTTCCTTTTGCATCAAAAAGTTCTATACCGGTTACAATTCCATCTTCTGTAGGTTTGCGGGTAACCCAAATCTGATGAATATTGTCTTCTTTTAGATGCAAATTAAATGTAGGGTCAATTACATTAAACCATGAACCGGTTTGCATCAGGTTTTTTACTTCTCCTGTATGAATCTGAATACACCCTCGGCTTGCCACAAAAATCATAACAGGTAGTTTGGTATGTGAAACCTGTTCAAAAATATGCTTTAACTTATCAGTAGAAATTTGCCAGGCATAGCCTTCAGGAGCCAAACGCAAGCCTTGTGTACGTGTAACTTTGTATTTTTTGAGCATGCCAAAAAACTGATGAGTATCTGTCATAGTGAGCCAGGCTTCTCTAAATCCCTTTACATCTATAGACTCATCCGAATTTTCAGATTCTTTTTCAGAATATTTTGAAACAGCCAGTATTTCATCTGAGTTGGATGCTTTATATTTTTCTACGACAGCATGATAGGCCTCAAGATTACTTTTTTCAGTCATATATATTTTATGAACAGCTTCGCCATCACCTGCAAAAAACTGAAGACTCAGCCGGTCATTTTCATTGACGGCAAATCCGAACTTCCAGAATGTCATAAACAATCGTAAGTCAATATCTTCACCCAGTACCAGCCCAACATGATTGTCAAAAGAAATATCTTTGTAGATACCATGCCGTTCATGTACACATGAGTCATTGCGAGTAAGAGCCATTACTTCTCCTAAAGCAGGTATTTCTTTGAGCAAGGCTTCAAATGTATCGGTGAGTTGTATGTTTTTTTCGCCAACTGCTACAAGTTCTGCTTCTGAAACACCTATTTCCCGTGCAGCATCTCTGATGCGTATTTTTGGGTTTTGAATCTTAAATTCTTCCCAGCGTTCTTGAATGGTTTTAGTTTCTGTATTAATCATAATTATATTTTTTGCTGAAAAACAGATTAAAAATTAGCACTATTGGCTTCTTTGAGCCTTTGGTGCAAAAGTTGAGTATCAGTTACAATAAAAGGATGGGTCTGTTCAGGTACTTCAATGCACTGTACAGGCAACCCAAAAGCAAGATGTATGTGTTCAGGGGTAAGTGTTTGTCTGGTTGGACCAAAGGCTTGCAGATGTCCATTTTTCAAGATAAGTACTTTGTCAGCATATTGCATAGCCAGATTAAGGTCATGCAGAACAGCTATGACACAAAAACCCTGACGTGCAAAATCACGGGCAATTTCGATAATCTGATGCTGGTGTAAAATATCCAGACCTGTGGTAGGCTCATCCAGTAATAATAATCCATTTTCAGTTTCCCAGATTTGAGCCAGCACTCTTGCCAGTTGTACCCTCTGCTGTTCTCCTCCAGACAGGGTATGATATTGCCGGTCAGTGAAATCACTCATTTTTACTTTTTGAAGAGCCAGTGCTGTAATTTCACTATCTTTTTTATGTGGGTTGTATTCAAAAAAAGGATATCTCCCCATCATTACAATTTCATGTACTTTAAAAGGTAGAGAAATAAAATATTGTTGTGACAACACAGCTCTGATACGGGCAAGGTAATCGCTTTTGTAGGTTTGCAAATCAATCCCATTTAGTAAGATTTGACCAGATACAGGTTTTTGCTCCCGGCTAAGAAGTTTAATGAGAGTAGATTTGCCCGCTCCGTTTGCCCCAACTATTGCGAGTATTTCACCTTGTTTGGCTTCAAAAGAAAGCTCATTGAGCAATGTTTTTTTTCCGGCTTTACAGGTTAACTTACTGACTTGTAACATAGTTTTCTCATTCTAAAGTTGAATAATTCATGCTTACTGTTTTTTACGGCTGCCAATTGTCAGACTTGTTTTCACAACCTTCTTTGGTGCAACTTCCAAATAGCAGAAGTTCGTGATGGGTTACCTGAAATTGTAGTACATTTTCTACCATTTCCTGAATTTGTTGTAAGCGTGGGTCACAAAATTCAGAAATCTTATGACAATCAATGCATATCAGATGGTCGTGTTGCCGAAACCCTGATGTTTTTTCATACTGGGTTAAATTTTTTCCAAACTGGTGTTTACGAATTAATCCACATTCGTTTAGAAGTTCTAAGTTATTATAAATGGTAGCCCTACTGATACGAAAGTTTTTCTTAATCATGGTCATGTATAATTCATCGGCATTAAAATGATCACTTCTTGAATAGATTTCTTCCAGAATCATAAATCGTTCCTGGGTACGACGATACCCTTTTGCTGCAAGGAAATGGTCAAATTCTTTTATGACTTGCTCTAATCTTTTCATGACAAAGAAAGTTTTTATAATTGTTTTTGTTTAAGCAACATCCATAAAAAAAAGGGTGCTCCTAGAAATGCTGTCACAATGCCAATTGGCAATTCTGCCGGGGCAACAATAGTTCGGGAGATAGTGTCTGCAAGTGTAAGAATAGCTGCCCCTCCCAACGCAGAGCCAGTTAACACTTGCTTGTGGTCTGAGCCCACTAAGAGTCTGATGATATGTGGAACCACCAAGCCTATAAATCCAATTATTCCTGCTACTGCCACAGATGTTCCAACTGCGAGTGTAGCACAAACAATGACTTGTCTTCGCAAAACTGCCAGATTTACCCCTAATAACATTGCCTGATTTTCACCCAAAGAGAGCAGATTCAGAGATTTGGCAAGACGTGGAATACAGAGTAATGAAATAAGCATAAAAGGAAAAACCACCAGCACAATATTCCAGCTTGCTCCTCCCAGACTACCCAACGTCCAAAAGGTGATATTACGAAGTTGCTCATCTGTAGCCAGATAGGTCAAAAGTCCTGTAAATGAGCCTGAAATAGCATTGATGGCAATTCCTATCATCAACATAGCAGCTCCCATATTATTGAGTTTTTTTCTGGTAGTCTGATATACAATTAATGTCGTCAGACATGCTCCCAGAAAAGAAACAACAACAAGGGCATAGCTTCCGGATAATCCGGACAGTTTATCAAAAAACTTAATTTCCAGTACAATCATCAACACAGCTGCCAGAGAGGCTCCTGATGAAATACCTATTAAACCAGAATCAGCAAGTGGATTGCGAAAAAGACCTTGTAAAGCTGCACCACTCATGGCAAGTCCTGCCCCAACCATCAGTCCCAGACAGATGCGTGGCAATCGGATAACTGTAAAAATTACAGCCTGTTGTTCTTCAAAAGAAAAAACATCAGTGAAACCCATTTGTCTTGTGATGATTCCGGTCAATTGGGCAGGTGTAATCTTAACTGCTCCTGAACAGGCTGAAATCAGAAACGAAATCCCCAGCAAAAGCCACAAACCAGTAAAAAGCCAGGTTCTGAACTTGTAATTTTTAGGAATTGTGATTACTGTTTTTTCCAACGTACCAATCATGAGAAGCCCTGTTTATAGTTTATTGATTGGATTTTTGTGCCAGTTCTGCAACAGCTTTTCCCAGACGAGGACCAAAACCTGTCAGATACTGACCATCCATAGTAATAATTTTTTTGCTTTTTCCGGCATTGGTTTGGACAATCCCCGGTACATGAAGCAAACCTTCTACATTGCCCACGCTTTCTAATCCGGAATTGAACAGAAGTATGACATCCGGGTTGGCTGTCAACAAGGCTTCGGGTGTCAGGGGTTTGAAATCTTTAAATCCTTTTCCAGCATTTTCATTTCCAGATAACTGAATCATTTTTTCTACCGAAGTACCCTCCCCCGACACCATCAGGCTACCTGTGCCACGGGCATAAATAAATAGTATTTTATGTGGTGTAGGACTCTTTTTTATACCTTTCAAATCAGTTTCTATTTTTTTTATGATGTCCTCACCTTTCTTACTGAGTTTAAAATAGGCAGCCACTTCTCTGATTAGCTTTTTTGTACCTTCAGGAGAATATTCCTGCTTAAAAATGACAACTGTTTTTCCGGCTGTTTTGAGCTGAGAAACTGTCTCATTTTTTATCATACCCTTTTCATTTACCAGCACCAAATCCGGATTTAAAGCCAAAATGCCTTCTGCTGAAATATTTCTGTTGTGACCTACTTTCGGCAGTTTTTGCAAACTTTCGGGAAATGTACTTGTTACATCAATTCCTACAATATGACTTTGTAATCCCAATTCACACACAATTTCACTCAACGTACCATCTGTAGAGACAATTCTGTTTTGTGCATTTAAGGTGAAAGCAGTGTAAATAATACAATTAATTATAATACTTAATTTTATAAGATACTTCATGGTATTTTTATTGTAAATTATCGTAAAATGGTGCCTTCGTGGGTGCAAAGTCTATAACTTTACACCACTTAAAAACGAAGGACTTTTTTCTTAATTCAGTTTCTTGCTTCCGTCTGATTGATAAATATACCTAAAGGTATAGTACCTGGATATGTCAGAAGAAGAAGGGGTGGCTGGAGCATCTTTATAGTAGCTTACTATTTCTATTTTAGCATATTTATTATCTGCGGTTCTCACAACCAGCACTTTACCTGGAATTGGTGAGATAATATTTGTAGAAGGATTGTAGTTGTACCAGCCTTTACCGGAACTTGCAGTCAGGGCAAGAGTAGGGGTATTATCCTGCCTGAATGTCATGGTGTCTGATACAACTTTAATATCATCAAACAAGCCGGACTGGAGGCTTACGGCAGCCTTGCCAGGACCACTTGTTCCACTATTGAAAATGATAGTTGTGCTTCTGAAACCTATATCCCACTTTGTAGTAGCAGAATCTGTATTGGCTACAATTTGACCTGTTGACAGATTAAAGAATGTATATTTGCCTGTAGCCGGAATAGGCTGACCGGAAGTATTAGCAGTAGGGTTTGCAGCCAGATTGTTAAAGGTTGTTGCAGTAAGTGGAACGGCTGGAGTTTGTTCATCATCTTTGCAGGAAGTGATTCCCAGAGATAATAATCCTAAAATAAAGGCATAAGCAATTGTGTTAAGGGTAATTTTCATGATAAAAAATATTAAATTAAAACTATAAATAATAAGTAATGAAAGTTTGTGTTATTTTTAATTAGACTTATTCTATTGTATTGTCTAAAATAGATTCATTTGCTGGTCTGACATCTGAGATTGTTTTTTGCTAAATCCAAGGCTGATACTTGCGTAAAAGAGCCTGCCCGGAATACCTGGCATATATTGTTTGTTTGTAAAATTTAGAAGATTGTCAACACCAGATTGTATTGTAATACTTTTTTTGAAGGTTTTGGCAACCGCCATATTAATCTGAAAGTAACCTTTCACATATTCAGTATTATCATCTAAAATCAAATTTCCGTTAAAATCTCCTGCTCCATATCTTCCCCGGTAAATACCTCTCAAACTTCCTGAAATGCCAGTCTTAGGCTCTTCATAGAATATTTTTAAATTGCCAGAGTGCCGGCTTCTGTTAAATAAGCCACCATACTGAGATTTGGTGACACGGGTGGTTGCCAGCGTTTCCGGATTTCGGCGATAATACTGCCCTGCTTCAATGCCTTTTAATACATCTTCGTCTGCTGTAAAAAGCAACTGGTAACCAGCAGATAATGTCAGATTTTTGAGTAACTGATAAGACCAGTCAGTTTCTATACCTTCTGTATAAACCCTCGAAATATTGCGGTAACTGAATACATTTTGTCCATTTTTTTTCTGAGCTACTGCCTGAGTTTCTATAAGGTTTTTGATATTGTTCCTAAAAAAATTGATATTTCCTTTTAAACTACTAACAGGTGAAAACTTAAATCCAGCATTGTAAGCGATTGAACTCTCGGCTTTGATCTTGCCAAAAACAGCAGGATTCATCAGATAATCAGCAATTTGTCCTTCAGAATTAAGACGGGCAAGTCCGGCTATAAGCTCTTCTGTACCAAAAACAGAATATCCGGCTACAGCATTAGTAAAATTGAGATACAACTGCCTGAAATCGGGGGCTTTGAAACCAGCACCAACTGAAGCTCTTAGAGCCAGCCAGGGCATAAGGTCATATTGTACAGAGAGTTTTGGACTAAATTGTGAACCATACACGCTTTGTTTGTCAAAACGCCCACCTACAATCAGATTGAATCTATCTGCTGGCAGCCATTCGTACTGAAATAAACCGTACCAGGTTTCGAATACTTTTTTGTCTGTATATCGGGTGGCATTGACCGATTCGGTAATATGACCTGCTCCGACGGTAAAACTGTGTTTGAGATTTGGATTGTATTGTGTAATTATTTCAGGACGGAGGAATGTTTGTGTAAAATAACTCTCATCATATACCTGATTATCAGTTTGATATACTTGTTTAGAGGTGGTATGATAACCGCCGTTGTAAAGACGGAAATTTAAGGTAAAATCAGGCGATACTTTGAATTTTAATTGTGGATTGATATTCCAGTCTTTTACAGCTCCTTTCCCTGAAATAAGTACAGCACTGCTTGCCGAGCCGACATCAGCTCCCATTGTCTGACTTTCTGAAAAATGTCTTCCTGAAACTGAAAACTGAATTTTTGATGTAAAATCATATCCAATTTTACTCTGAAAAGTATAATTGGTAAAAGGTTCTACTGTATTACCATACTCTTCAGGTGTAAGGTCATAACCCCCTGTTCGGTAACGATTACCAAATACATACATATTTAGTTTTTTATATCTGACAGAAAAGTCTGTGGTAAAATCGCTGGTTTGATTGCTTCCATAACGTGCTTTGAAATTACCTTTTAATCCATCAGGTTTTTCTGTTATAATATTGATAACGCCACCCATGGCTTCAGACCCATATAAACTTGAGGAGGGACCTTTTACAATTTCAATCTGGCGAATATTACCTACAGTAATACGGGAGAGTTCGAGTGTTCCGGCAGTTCTGCCAATAAGAGGCTCCCCATCTATCAGAATCAGGGTATAATCAGGAGCAAAACCCTGCATTTGAATGCCATTGCCATGATCATTGATAATTGCCAGTCCGGTTTGTTCCTGTAAGACTTCATTAAGACGGAGTGAGCCCATTTGCCTAATTTGCCTACCCGAAATTAATGTAACAGGCATTGGCAGAGCCGACAGTTGCTTCTCATTACGGGTAGCAGTAACCACTACTTCTTCGAGAGCATAATGTTTGGACGAATCTTTGATTTGTGCCTGTGAACCCAGGTAAAGAAAACTAAACAATAAGAAAATAAAGCGTCGGAGCATATTTATTTCAAAAAGTAATTTGGATTTTAGTTAGTTTAAATTTTCCCAGGCTCCTTTAAATGCTATCAATTTTACTACAGCATCCGCCAACAAACACCTGAGTTCTTCAAATTCCTGCTCATAAAAAGTAAAAAACAGGCAAGGCATAGAAGTACTGATATAGATTTTATCTTGTCCCGGGTAGGTGTGAAAAAATTTGCATGTATCAAAATGTTGAATGTGCTGATTGAGATAATAAAAATCGTCTATTGTGAATGCCTGGTGAATGTTATTGAAGTCAAATACAATGCATCTGCAACCTTGGTCGCAATAAAAAACCTTTCCATTCTCTGAGCGGGTTATCAGTGTGAGTTGACAATTCATAGAAATTAAAAATCTATACAAGTTATTTTTAATTAGATTTAATCTAAATTGTATGTTAAAAAAAATCAGAAAATTATCTTTTCTGAGGCTTCAAAAGACAACTTTATTGATTGTGGGTTATCTTTTATAAAATTGTTAAAACCATTCCTCTGCGATAGATATATGATTGTGAATCATAACTTATCTCTGCACTTATCAGAATTTAACTTTTTGATTATCAGTCAAATTTTTATAATTCTTGAGTTTTTACTCTGAATTTTTTTCAAATGTATTATTTAGAATTATTCTAAACAAATTTTTTGTAAAAAATATTTCACCTTAAGTTGAGCTAACAGAAAGTAATAGACTCTTGTAAAAAAACTGCTATTTCCCGACTTTTAAAGTATACGAGTTGTATCAATATTTTAAAAGTGGAGTAAAAATGAGTGAATTGTCTGCCATCTGACACTTAAATCATCAAAATGAGTGAATACTTGCAGTCAGATACTCTGGCTCATTAATTTCTGTTCTTCTTTATTCAATAATTTCAACTCATGAAAACTATTTTCGTACTGATTATTTCGTTGTTTTTGTTAGTAGTTGCCTCTTTTACAGCTTTTTCGCAAACTGGAAACAATTTTAAATCAGAAGTATTTAATATAAATGGTGTTGCCATCCGGGGATATGATGCTGTAGCTTTTTTTACAGAAAATAAGCCTGTATTGGGAAGCAAAAGTTTTTCGTATACTTGGAAAGGTGTTAGCTGGCAGTTTGCATCTGAAAGTAATTTAAATCTCTTTAAGGCTTCTCCCGAAAAATACCTTCCCCAATATGGTGGTTATTGTGCATATGGTACAGCTGATGGACATAAAGCCAAAACAGAAGTTGATACATGGACGATAGTAGATGATAAATTATATTTCAACTACAATCAAAATGTGAAAAAATTATGGCTCAAAAATCAGAAGGCATTGATTGACTCGGCAGACCGAAAGTGGAATTGGGTAAAAACAATGGAGTGAGAGTTACTAACTTAATATTTTTAATGCTGTAAAAGCAGGTAAATAAGGAAAATCCTGAAAAGTCCTGACCAACTTTTTTTCTACAACAAACTATCTCTATGCATCTTAAAAAAGGACAACTTGCCCCTGAATTTTCAGTTACTGATATTTTTGGTAATCAGATAAAGTTAAATAATCTGAAAGGAAAAAAGGTCTTACTGCTCTTTATGCGAAATACGGCTTGCCCGTTTTGTAACTTCCGTCTTTTTCAAATTAATAAAAGACATGATGACTATCAAAGTGCTGGTTTAGAGATAATTGTATTTATGGAGTCAAGAAAAGACCTTATTCTGAAAAGCTCTTTTGTAAAAGAACAAAAACTTACCATAGTTTCTGACCCAACCAAAGAGATATACAAACAATATGGTGTCGAAAATTCTTTTTTTAAAGCAGCTTCTACTATGTTTTCAGCCCAAAAACGTAATGAACTTAAGCAAATCAGGGAATTGGGACTGGAAACTATTGAAGATACCAAATCAGATCAAACATTGATTCCGGCAGATTTTCTTATTGATGAAGATTTGATAATTCGGGAAGCATATTATGGTAAAAATGTAGGAGACGGATTGTCTTTTGAAAAGATTGATGAGCTAATTCAGGAATAATAATTTCAAAAGTATAGTATGCCGGTATTTTTAGATTAAAGACTTTAGTATCATTCATGGTACATTGTCAGGAAGAAGTACTTGCCTAAGTCATCAGTTGAGTTAAAGAACTATTTCATAAAAATGTTTAGTAGTGACAATTTGGGTTGACAACATGCTTATCATGCGTATTTCTACGTATAAAATACCGTAAAACTACGTATTGATATTGATGAAAACATTTAAGAGGTTTGTAAAAAATCTTAAACTTAATTTTTTATGTTTAGTCAGCTTGCTACATCCACTACCGATTCAGGGTTTGTACCAGTTAGAGATAGAAAAATACTTCAGGAAAGAGACTTGGCTATAAAAAAACTGGCAAGTTCTCTTATCAATATGGGATTAGATAAGGAAGACATTAAATCCCTCTACAGAATTGTAGAGCGAAGTCCCAGAGGGATATAGCCCTCTTTTACACATCTATGTGAACAGATACTGTCCCCATTCTGTTTAGCCTGCCAATATTTACTTTTTCTTAAAACTCAATCTGATTGTTTTTTAAGACAGCCTTTTTGATTGTTTTCGATTGAGAAAAGAAATATTTATTGTTTCTTTTCTCATGCAAAGACTTATAGGTTTGTCTCTTCTTACTTTTTTAAGCCATCAAAAGTTACAAACGTTATTTATATACTACATAATACACGTTGTTAAAGTGTTAAATTTTTGATTTTCAGGCGATTATTACTGTATCGTAATGCCAAACTTATATTCATTCAGGAGGTGGTTAATGTGTGCTTAAGAATAAATTTTGGGAACTCAACAGCATTGCAATAGAATAGGTATTGCTCATCCATTGTAAGCAGTCTTTTACTGACTGCTTTAATCAGAATGCTTTCGTATTGTTGAGCAATTAAAGATTGAATTTCTTAATTTTGTATTATGCAAAACAAAACAATACGTTCCGTTTCAGATTTTAATACTGAATTAAAACTAAAAGGCTTTAATGTTTTTCAGATAGAAAGCGATGGTGCTGCTACAAGAGTTTATAGCAGAAAAGACTTTTATAAAATTTGTCTTACTACGGGAAAGAGTATTATTCATTATGCTGACAAAAGTTTTGAACAGAATGGAACGGTTTTGTTTTTTGGTAATCCACATATCCCTTATTCCTGGGAAACCATCACTACCAGCTATAAAGGTTATGCCTGTTTATTCTCAGAAGATTTTTTAAAATCAGAGCGTTCAGAAAGCTTGCAACACTCTCCACTGTTTAAAATAGGAGGAACCCCTGTTTTAGAAATTACAGAGCAACAACGAGAGTTTTTGGAGACACTTTTTCAGAAAATGATTGAAGAACAACAAACCAGCTATCTCTATAAAGATGATTTAATCCGTAACTATATTAATCTCATTATTCATGAAGCACTGAAATTAACACCTTCCGAAAATTTTGATCAGCATCGAAATGCTGCTTCCAGAATTACATCAGTTTTTTTGGAGCTGTTAGAACGACAATTTCCTGTAGAAGACACAGACCGACCCCTTCGCCTGAAGACTGCACAAGATTATGCAAAGAGTCTGAACGTACATCCCAATTACCTGAATCGGGTTGTAAAAGAAGTAACAGGCAAATCAACCACTGCACATATTTCTGAAAGAATTATCAGTGAGGCAAAAGCATTGTTACTGCATACAGACTGGAATATTGCTGATATTGCTTATGCACTGGGTTTTGAATATCCTACCTACTTTAACAACTTCTTTAAAAAAAATACAGGTACAAATCCAAAGGCACTACGGATACAAGAGGTTTGAATTTCTTAATGATTAGTTTGATAATTGTTACCTGTTAGGCTAATGACTGAAATACCTTTGTGATGTAAAGGCAAGCACGATGCCTGACATCTTAAGTACATAAAGGTATGGAAGCTAAAACCACAGATATTTTTGAGCGATTGAGAAATGGAGAAACTATATCTCCAAACGACCCACAAGCTTATAAAATGATAGAAGCCTCATTTGTCACAAAGCAATTACTTTTACAGATGAACAGCACCTCAAGCCCCGAAGTAATTAGAGATTTATTGGGTAAAATCACAAATTCTTTGATAGATGAAAGCACCATTGTCTTTACACCCTTTCATATCAATTATGGCAAAAACACTCAGATTGGAAAAAATGTGTTTATTAATTTTGATTGCGTTTTTTTGGATTTAGGAGGGATTATTATTGAAGATAATGTACTCATTGCTCCTAAAGTCAGCTTGCTATCTGAAGGTCATCCTGTTTCACCGGAAAGCAGACACTCACTTGTCCCGAGTGCAATTCATATCAAAAAAAATGTATGGATTGGTGCAAATGCTACAATACTCCCGGGAGTAACTATTGGCGAAAATTCTATCGTAGCTGCTGGTGCAGTTGTAACTAAAAACGTCCCGGACAATTCAATTGTTGGTGGTGTGCCTGCAAAATTTATTAAAAGAGTTGATTAATAATTATTAGCCATGAAAATCAGATTTGTATTGTTAATGAATGTAATCTGCATACAACTTTTTGCCTGCAACAATGAATTTGCTCAAGTCAATAATTCTAATGCCAGACCCAATACAGATACTACAAAAATGAAAATCACAGTTGATTCTACTGTTTTTACAGCTACGCTATATGACAATGCAAGCACCACAGCTTTTAGAGCAATGTTGCCACTTACCATTCGTATGAGTGAGCTAAACGGAAACGAAAAATTCTATTATTTCTCAGCTACGCTACCTGCAAACGCATCAAATGTGGGAAATATACAAGCCGGAGATTTAATGTTGTACGATAATAACTGCTTGGTACTTTTCTATGAAAGTTTCAAAACTTCATACAGCTATACCAGAATTGGTCGTATTGATAATGCTTCAGGACTCGTTGCTGCACTGGGTTCAGGAAGCATAATAGTAAAGTTTGAAAATTAATAATAAGGACACCTCCTAAAATTGGCAGTGCTGATGCCAAGCAGACTTGAAAAGCAATTAAAATAAACACAAAATGACTTCAGAAAAGATTGATTTGCTATTTCCACAAGGTAATCCATTGCCACAAGAGTGGTTTACAGGAAAAACCTATTTGTATCCTTTGGTTGCAAAGGACAAAAACAATGAATTTTCAATAGGAAGTGTAATGTTTGAACCCAATGCAAGAACACATTGGCATACACATCCCAAAGGGCAGGTTTTAATTGTAGTTGAGGGCAATGGCTTTTATCAGGAAAAAGGAAAGCCTGCATACCCTATAAAAAAAGGTGATGTAGTGAATATTCCTGAAAATACAGAACACTGGCATGGGGCATCAGCCACAGGCAAAATGATTCATATTGCCATAACTAATTACAAAGAAGAGGTGCAGGTAGTTTGGCTACAACCTGTGACTGACGAAGAATATAATGAAGCAAACAAATTATAACTATTGAGACAATGATAAAGAAAATAATAGTAGCAATAACATGTATTATGACGTTGGGTCAAATTTTTGCACAAAATAAAAAAACAAAACAAATGAATAGTACAAATCAAAAAGAGCATTACACTTTTGAATTGAGTGATAAGGTTTTACGCCAGAAAGTAAGTTTTAAAAACCGTTATGGCATTTCACTGTCAGCAGATTTATATACTCCAAAAAATCAGGGCAGTAGCATGCTTCCTGCCTTGGCAATCAGTGGACCTTTTGGAGCAGTAAAAGAGCAATCATCAGGATTATATGCCAACCAAATGGCTGAACGTGGTTTTGTGGCATTAGCTTTTGATCCTTCTTATACTGGCGAAAGTAGTGGAGAGCCCAGAAATGTAGCATCACCGGATATTAACACGGAAGATTTTAGTGCTGCTGTTGACTTTTTAGGGCTTCAAAAAAATGTGGACAGAAATAAAATCGGCATTATTGGAATTTGTGGATTTGGAGGAATGGCGTTGAATGCCGTTGCTATAGATAAACGAATAAAAGCAGTTGCAACCACAAGTATGTATGATATGACAAGGGTAATATCAAAAGGATATAATGATGTGGTAACACTTGCACAACGAACTAAAACTTTGGAAGATTTAAATCAGCAAAGATGGAAGGATGCAGAAACAGGTGACCCGGCATATCCAGCATTCCATCTTCCTGAAAAATTAACAGGCAATGAACCACAGTTTATAAAAGACTATTTTGATTATTATAAAACATCAAGGGGATATCATGAACGTTCAGTCAATTCAACAAGAGGTTGGAGATTAACCAGTGCTCTTTCGTTTATGAATATGCCTTTGCTTACTTACATAAAAGAAATCTCACCAAGGCCTATGTTACTCATTGCTGGTGAAAATGCCCACTCAAAATATTTCACTGACGACATCTATAAAATGGCTTCTGAACCCAAAGAGCTGATAATTATTCCTAATGTTGTTCATGTTGATTTATATGATAAGATAAATATTATCCCATTTGATAAATTAGCCGAATTTTTTACCAAAAATCTGAAATAAACTTCCAGAAATATCAGTTAGCATAAGACAGGTATATTTAAAAGGTACAAGAGCTATCTTTATTAAATTGTCTGTCTTGATATGACTAATGTTATAGACTGATTTTTATTTTAAATATCCGGAAACAACATTTTGAAACATATAATCAGGAATTTTCCTTAAATTCTGTAATCGATTAACAGTGCTTTTCTGGAAATGAATTTTATAGGGTATTATATTGTATGAATATTGTTGGTTTTTTACATTATTCTCTATCGTTTCCAAGAGTATATGTATCTCTTCTAACGATAACTCATGCTCATGATAATCTAAAAAATTCCAATAGATATACAAAGCTGTTCCTAAATCACATTGAGTATTATTAATAATAGACAAAGCATCAACAGGTGAAAATATTTCGTATTCCTGATTTGATACTGATATCAATGTGCTGATATGTAAGCCAAGTGGTTTTGTCTTTGGACTACTTTCAATAAGGGTAGTATCTTCAATAGATTTTAATTCAGCGGCGAATTGCAAAATTACTTTAGTACACTTTAATTGTATAAGATAGTTGATATCTGTATAAAAGTATACTAATAATGGGTTGTTAGTTAAATCTATTGAAGACATTTTTATGCCATAAATATCTAATAAAATCAAATGAGGTAATGATTTGAAAATATCTGGTTGATCCTTAAAGATTTGAATTAGCTCTATAAAGATAGAAGAATCATCATCGTTTTCATAATAATCCTCTAACTCCTCGTCTCCTCTAATAACAAGCCCAATAAGGTGTCCATCTTCTATGTAAATTTCATTTGTACCCCAACTGATATCAGATTCAAAGTAATCTGAAAAATTATTGATATCTCCTTCAATAATATTAAATATATCCTCTATTGGATTATCCAAAATGCTCTCTAAATTTTTTATGAAAGTTCTTGCATAATCATAAAAAAAAATGTTTTTTTTCATAGACTCTTGAGTTTTAATTTTGTTCAAAGGAGCTTGCTTCAGATTTATTAGTTGAAACAAGGTTGTTTTTTTCTAATTCTTCTACCAATTCATCTTGCAACTGAGCAGAGTTATCAAGAAAGGTAAAAAAGAGTACTTTATAATACTTATTTGTATCTTTATTCTGAAATAAAAAATAATACCTTGTCCATTCTTTGAAGTCTTCATCTTGAATGGCTCTTCTTATATAGAATGTATGATTATTTACTTCTATACAAGCATAAGCTATTACATCTTCATCAATAAAGTTTTTTATTCTTACTCCTAATGCAGGTAGAAAAGTTTCTTTGTCTTCGAATAAATAAGTTATATTTATGAATTCCATATTTTATGGCTTAATGATTTATATTTTTAATAGCTACCATAATAGCCTGACCACAAGTTCGGTAGTTAGGAGCAGAATGGTCTTGAAATCCAATCAGCATATTTTGAAATGGGTATATTTCTGTTTCAAAGAATTCTTTTTTTAAGATATCTAAAGCCTGATTTTTGTTTTCCTGAAAAGGAACTAAAAATGCTAATTTTCGCATGCAATAATTTTTTCTGTCCAGAGATTCTGCATTCCACCAGTTAATTTGATGGAGTTGTAAACAAGACTCAGAAATAATTATTTCACTATATAAACCAGCTTGATAATGATCTCCTACATTACACGCATACGCATTGAATGCAATGCTGTCTGCTTTTTCTAAATAGTTTAGTATTCCTTGCCTTTGATAACTTTCAAATAGCAAAGGGCTTGTGGAAGAAGGCGTTTTGATGAAATGACGAATAAAATTTTCTATCGATTTTTGCTGGTCTTCTTTTATGGATTTATCACCCCTCAATTCAAAAATAGAAGGCTGTTGCATCATACGAAGATGTAGAGATATACTTGACTGAGGTGCTATTTTTTTCCATTCAATAGCAATGTTATCTTTTCCGTACAAATGAAGCTGGAAAGTAAACTTTGCTTCGGAGGTTTCAAGTTTTCCTTTGACTTGCTCTGCCAATAGGATGTATTTTTGATGTTCTGCCAAAAAGTCTATGGTTTTGTGTTGTGCCATCATTAAATTAGAAGAAAAAAATAACCACCATACAAAAAAATAATGCTTCATATCAAAGATTTAAAACTTCTGTTTATAATACTTTTCTAAAGAATAATTTAGCTTTTGAAGGTAGTTTTCGTAGTCTTCATATACAGATTTTTCTTGTGAAAAAGTTTGATATGTTTTTAACAAATTTTCATCATTAACTATTTGTTGAAGATATAAATTAGTAGTTTTTAAAAATTCCCTATAAAACTCTTTTGCTTCACAAATCACTTCTTGTTTTTCGCTTCCATCAAAAAAATGTGTGTAAATACAAATATTTTGTTCGTTTTCTTGCTCAATATGTAATTCAGCCATATCACAATATATTGATGTTCTATATTTTAAATTGGCATTAGGGTGTTTAGGCTGGATATGTTCTACAAAATGGGTTATTTGATAGGTTAGATTTGCCAAAAGCGAAATATCCAAACAAGGTATATTGTCATAAATAGTAATTTTTTGCCCACCTACTTCAAATACATATCCGTAAATAGAAACGTGTATTTTTATATCTTGAGAAGATAGATTCATTATTTTACTTTTGTTTTCCGAATTATTGAACGACAATCTTTACAGTGCTTGGGAACAGATTCGATGAAAAAGCCTAAAGTTTCATACCAATATTGTTGCTCTTTGGCAGAGAATACATAATTAAGATGGCACCTCTCGCAAATTTTTTCAAGATTTGTATAAGCAATAATCACCCCACTCATACCATAAGACTGTTTATCGTAGTTAGGAATAATAGCTTGTTCTACCTCAATACAATCATTACAAGCCCACTGATGAGTATGATATAAATAAGCGTTTTTATCCAGCAAATAAGTATTGATATTGCCTTGCACAAGTTTTTCTACCTCACCCAAAAACCAATCATTTTCTAAGTTAATAATTGGGTGAAAGAGAGATAAATGCTGCTTATACCACCCAAAATAATAGCTATACAGAATAGTATGCTTAAAAGCTCTTGTTTCTAAACAACAAGGACATATTAAATAAAGATTTTGCAGGTATTCATTCATACAAAATATAACTAAATCTCATCAATCAAAATCGATAAATTGTCTGGATTTTTGGTTGATTTTTTGCTTTATGGCTTCTATTTGCTCTCGTTTTTCACCTTCCATAAAATCCTCAAATTCTTCTTCTAATTTCCAATGAGGAGTGAAATATAAATTTGCTTTCAATAATGCTAATTTTGTTTTTAAAAATGCCTCATAATCTTGGTGAATAATGTGATAAGTAGAGCCGCCTTTATAATCCCAATACAAAACACATCCTGCTTTACCTATTTCGCCTAATGTGTCTATTACTTGCACATAGGCACTATTCCATCCCCCAATTGCCACAAATCCTCCTTTCCATTCCCTATCAGGTTGTTGAGCTTGAATAGCCTGCCATTCCTGTGTTTCTTGTAAAATACTTTTTAGAGAAGGTAGATAATTTTCATCATCATAGTCTAATTGTACTTTATCAGAAATATCTGTTTTGGTAAATTGAACTTGATTTGCCCATTCATAAAATTCATAAAAAATATTAGGTAGAGATAGTTGAATTTCTTTTTTGAAATCCTCTATAGATATGATGTGTTTTTTGATACCTGCTACAAATAAAGCCCCAAAGCCTGCTGGGTATTGATTTTGTAAAATATTCTCAATTTCTACAATAATGTTATTCATAAGTTTTTAAAATTTGATATGATAAAATAACGATAAAACTACTTATCCACACATATAAACCAACAGATGGTCTGATGTTTTGGTATTGGTAATTTTGATGTATATCACAAACAGTAAAAGCTCCCAAAGAACTTACTACTGATAAAATAGCCCAGATTATGGAATAGGGAAGCACCAAAGCAAATATGAAAAAAATATTTGCTAAACCTGCCACTACTACATAAGTAGTTATAGTAAAAGAGGTTACAACAAAAGAAGGAATAATTATCATCAAGCCTATATATTTTTGCCCAGTTTCAGTGTTTTTGAAAGCTGGTAAATAAAAAGAGAGTAGATATAAAGCCAAAGACAGCCAAGGTAAGAATTGGATGTGTTTCATAGTTTTTGTTTACATTTTTTTGCTGAATAACTAATTTTATTCTGTCATTAATTTTACTACTTCATTATAATCCAACAAGTTTCTATTGTTGTCATCATAAATGAGTTGCCACTTGAAATTTGGGATTAAAATTTTAGTTGTGGGCGTTTCACTCCAATCTACTCTAAACCCATATTTTTTCAACTTTTCAACTACTTTTTTACCTACTTCAATAGCTACAATAGTGTTTGTGTTATCGACTTTTTGAAATGCAATATGGAGATATGGTTTTTCATTTTTAATTGCTTCTAGCAGGTCTTGCTCATGATAAAAACAATATCCATCTGACCTTATTTTCTTTTTGCGTAATACTAATTCTACCTCAACTACTTCAGATTCACAATCACTGTTGGTATATCCTGCCTTATGTAAAGCGATAATATTGGACTTACATAGTTCATCAAACACTTTGACTAGTCTTTCTGTATCTGTTGGGCGTTTCCATTGTTTGCTTTCGAGGAGTAAAGATTGCCACGCCATATCAATACTTTCAGAGATCCACTCTTTTGAAATTTTACCTTCAAAATCATTATCTTCAACTTCTTCAATGATATTTTCTTTGATTTCTTCAATAGAAAGAAACCCCATTCTTAATTGAGATAGAATGGATTGATATATAAATTCTTTGTTTTCGGTCATTGCTTCCATTCTACGCTACTATTTGGTCCATCGGATATATCAAAATATGATGGGTACAGTAGTATCTATAATTTTAGAAATACTTTGATGAGGTTTCATTTTTTACTATTTTTATTTACTTAGATTGATAATACCCTGTTCATATCCATCCTCAAAACCAACATCATAGACAGCTTTAAGCTCCTTATCCCACTCATCTTTACTTAAAGTTATTCGCATAATAGTTGATTCTGGATTTGTTTCTTGGTAGGTAATATCTATTTCTACATCTTTTTGTTGTCCTTCAATTGATTTTATTTTTCCAGTAGCTATAAATTGTTGAAGGATATAATTGATTTTTACTTGAATTTCGAGCATAGTTATAATTTAATAGTTGTATTTAAGACGGATTAAAAGATTTGTAAGCAAACAACTCCCATTCTTCCTCAAATTCTTGGTTTTTTATACATTTTGCTTCTCCCCAAAATACTTCTGTTTGAAGATGTTGAGCTATTTTTTCGCCCAATGTATATTCAGTACCTATCAAATTTGCACTATTTTCGGAGGAAATATGTAAAACAAAAGGTTGATTGGCTCTGTTATGAATCCTGCTGATATTACACTTATAAAGTCCATTTAATGATTGAGTAGTCATATATTCCCATACATTTTCACGGTCAATAAAGAATGTTTCTGTATGTAGGATTTTTTCTAAACGAGTGCTTAATTCATATATGGTTAGATTTTTCCAAAACCAATATTGAAGTTGATTCAAATCATTTTTCATTATTTGAAGATTTTAATTTTGTAATCACAGAATGTTTTTAAAATGATTCAGGCAAACCTGTAAAAAATCTTCTAAGCTGTCTGTGAGTATTTCAAAGTGATTATTTGCTAAATCTTCTTCAACTAATTGATTTTGAAAAATTCCTTGCCAAATCATATAATTTTCGCTCCTAAAAATAGGATAAGCTGAAACGGGGCAAATGGGTAATGTGGAATTAATTCGCTGATAAACAAGTGATTGTATTTCTCTCAAAGACAAATATTCATAGGCAATCTCTTTGTATAAAAATGCGGGTGTAGCTTTTTTTTGTCCATTATGAAATAGTGTATGAGAGCGAACATAATGATATGAACTTGGCAATTCGGCTATTTGAAAATACTCTTTTAAGGTATCTTCAAACTTTCGTACATCGTCCCACTCATCAAATTCGTCCATTTTTTCATCTAAAATTTTGGGAATACATTGGTCAATTTGTTTCCAAATATCATCTAAATGATGTATATAGGGTCTTTTTCCTTTTACATAAATACGCCCAATACTAATCCAGTTCACCAATCTATCTAAAAAATAGGCTAAACTCTCGCAATGCTTTGTTTTACCGCTTTCGTGGTCTTCATAATACATTTCGCCACTTGATATATCCATACTCCAATAATCGCCAGTAGGAAATTGGAAAATTGGGATTAATCCTGCTTTGATTTCATTCTCATTATCTTCTCTGAGTTCTTCTAAACTATTTTCACGATGTTGGTAACTTTCTTTTATTTTTTCGGTAGAGAGCAACCCACAAATATCTGTCCCATCGTGAAATGGGAAAGCCCATTCTCGTTGTCCATTGTGCAAACTGAGGGCTTCCCATAGGCTTGGATGCAGTTTTTTACCCAAACAACTTTCCAAATCCAACAATTGCATTTTGGTAGCTCCTTCTGCCAATTGATGTCGTATTTGCAGGTTCTTGGTTATCCAAGTATTTATAAAATCCAAATTTTCTTTAATGCTTTTCATCATAAATTATTAAACATTTTTCAGGTAGTCATCCACAAAAAACTTTTATTTTCTTCAAAGTGCTTCGTAAATTTTCTGTAAAAAGAGGGGTTATCGCAAAATCTATTATCAATACATTTGCGTAGCTTGCTAAAATCTTCTTTTAAAGCATAGAGAGAAATATTTCGCGGATTGAAATATTGATTAAATTTTTCATTTACATCTTTATGATAAGTTGCAATTTCTTTATAATAAAACCCTAACTCATATTTCGGTATGTAATAAATTCGTTCAATCCACCCTGAAGAATGACGTTCGTTTATGAAAGGAATTTCACTCAAATATTTTATAGAACTATCAGTAAAAGAATTATCTTTTATAGTTTCTCTGTAAGTATAGTGATTGATGTTTTGGTTAAGAGTGTCATTATCTTTATGATGAAACAAGTTGGCGTAAGCATATGGATAATCATAGTTACAGCTGAAAAAATCATCATAAGGACTTTCTCTTCTTTTTATAGCTGACAAGTATAACTCTTCATTGTCTGTTATCCAGATAGTTCTTTTTATCTCTTTATATTCTATGGATTGGAAAAACTTTTCGAAATAACTCGATGCTACATTAGCTCTCTTATTTTCAAAAATTTTCAAAGAAATATGCTTTGGATTAAAGCCAAAAATAGTACGCTCTATACAAGCCTTATAATGAAAAATTTGTGAACCCATATGTATCAGGCAGATTTCCTCTAAATTTCAATGTATGAGCCAGCATATAAATGTTCGATATATCGTATATCTGACACTTCAAAACTAAGTTCTTCAAAGGCATAACACTGTTTAGCTTTTGAGTATCTTTTAAAAATTTTGCTTTTTCCGTGTTCAATGTTGAGTATGACTTTTTTTGCAATACTTTTTAAAGATTTAGGTGATGAAATGGCATAATATTTTTCAATACCCAACTCTTCATTGATGTGGGACGAAAAACCATATATAGAAACGCGTAATTTGTTTTCCAGTCTGTTATATGCTTTTTTGACTGATTCATATTGCTCCTTAGAAGGATTATGTCCAAAGTTACTGCTGCTTGTATCTTCATATTCTTCTTTGGTGATAGGAATTTCTTCCCCATACAAGAATTTTTCCCAGTATAAAAAATCGTCTTTTGCCTGTAAATTGATTGCCTTTTCTTCCATTTCTTCCTTGCTTAATGGAATATTTCCCATATCGATTGTATAAGCAACTTTTAAAAAATGGAAGTAATAAACCAAGTATTCCATTAGAAATTTCTGATAGTCTGATAGAGACCAGATTTCATCAGGATGCATAATTGAAATTCTCAGGAATACTTTTGTTTGCTCTGTTTTTAGTGTCTCGATTCTATATAAAGCACTCATAATGAATTTATAGTTTATAATAATTACTTTGATATACTTTGGAATAAAATTTTATCCACTTGTTTTGATTGAGAGGTATTTGTAGAGGTACAATGTCCTTGACAAAATTCCAATACAAATCAAAGCGATGGGAATAAAAGCAGCCTGCTGCTAAATAATGGGTAAAAAATTCGGTGAAATTATCTGCAATCGGAAATTTAGGAGTATCACCATCATACATTACAAAATAAATAGCCCCCTTGCCTGCTAAATCACAAAAAATGCGAGGCTCTGAATAACTCAAAGCAAGACCATCCTGATGTAAACGAGCATCTAAACTCTGTCTGTGATATTCTTCACCTAACTCTCTATCCTGTGTGATGTCTCTGTCAATATATTTTAATTCCAAAAAATCAAAACCTGCACTGAAAAAATCATCCCCTCCAACGTAATTCTCAGGACTGATAGATAGCTCTTGTTGGTAATGAGTCCAAAAATATTTAATATCTTCTGGAATTTTTAAGCTGTATTTTGCTTCAAGAGTGTCTATTTCAGTAATAGTAGGGGGTATGATTTTGGTAATATGAATAGAGAGTTCAGATTTATTTAATGCCTCCACTTTTACGCAAAATTCATCATACAAATTTATTAATTCATTGATTTTCATAGTTTTATGTTGTTTGCTTATTTCTTGTTTTTCAATTTTTCCGACAAATCCAACAAAATAGCATTGAAGAAATTAGTAACTATCTTGGCGGTTTTTGAAGTTTCTGGGTTACGTGCAGAGCGTAAGCAATGCTTGCCATTACATAGCCAACCCAAATCCAAACCTGTACCCAAAGTCCAATGGTCGTGTTCCCAATTGATAGCCTCAAATTTTTTGCTTGTTTCCAAAAATGAAGCTATCTCTTCGTCTGTGAATAGGTCTATTTCATACCAGGCATATTCTTTCTCTTTTAGAGCTTCTTCATAGTTGCTGTCTGCTGTAATGAATGCTAATTTGTTAATCAACAGGTGTATATATTTTTCCTCAAATGGCAGTTTCCCATAGTCAATAAGAGATTTTTTGATAACAGCTAACTCATCTTGACGGAAAACAGGTAATATTGGGTGTCTATCGTCTCTGCCCAATTCAGTGCCTTCCAGGAAATCAGGGTGAAATAGGGTATAATGTTCTCCTTCCCAAAAAGCTATTTCAAGTGTATAATGACAGGGAAATTCTAATAGAATGGTATTTGCCTGAAAAATTTCTTCAATGTCCTCATTATCAAAACCATCAGGCGAAGTATATACCTCCATCATATCATACATTGCATTTTCTACTTCGTCTTTAAATGCCTCTTGCCAAGGCTTTAAAATTAAACCCTGCTCTTCCCATTCATCAGGAAGGTTATATAAACGATTGTAACAAATCCAAAAACTACGTTTGCTGAAAATGCTATTCCAATCTGTTATTTTAAGCGAAATGTCCCATTTCATACGATATTCAGTGTAATTATTGGCTTCTTTTTAATCTGTCCACCAATATGGGCATTCAGATGATTTGTCATAGTCTAGCCATTTGTTGAACCATTGCAAGAAAGTCATAGCTGGTTTACAAGGTGAAATTCCAACATCTGATAGTTGCCAAATAAAACCACGCTGTACGCCCGAAATGATTAGCACCCAATTCATTCCACATCCGTCTGTCCCCAAATAGAGGTTCCCATCAAATACTTTATTTTTCAATTCTACATTTTCTACTACATCATCTTCCCATATCCATTGTTCGGCAAATGGAAAAGGTTTTCCTATGTTTTCAAATGTCAGCCATCTTTCGTCATACCCCAATGGTTCTATACCATAGAATGGAGGACCATCACCACCATTGCCAATATGCTGAATGAATAGCCGATATTCAGTAGGAAGAATTACCTCGTTGTCTTGTTCAAATTGTTCAATAAAATCTGTTGAGGCAAGGGCATTAAATTTCAGGTCAGTCTTAGCAAGTCTATTCCTAAGTAATATTATTTCAGCATCAAGTGTTGTCATAATATTGTCTATCTATTTCATAATCAGTATTATTTGGGAAGTTTATACAGTTTTTCCTTAGTTCCATTGCTGACTCATTGCCTATATTGGTAAACACAACAATGGCAATTTTGTCTTTTCATAAATACGCATCTATTTGGGCTAAGCAATTATTTAATGAATTTAATTCTGTATTCACAAAATGTTTTATCCAATCCATAAAAAATCCCCACCAAAAATTTTGTATTCACGACCAACATTCAGAATATGTCCACTCCAATTTAATTTATACTTTTTTTTAATGTCCCAGAGCCTACCCACATACTCAGAAGTACTATAAAAACCCAATTCTTTGGTTTCTTTAAAAAAAGTTCTTGTCGTCCAGCCAGAGTCGAGTAATTCATCCTCGTAGGGATATTCACTTAATTTTTTGTGATTATTAATAAAATCCAAGCCTTCATCAAAGAATTGAGTAGAAGCATAATTCATCACCATTTTTGTCAGTTTATCCCAATCTTGATGATAAAAGTATTTTTGTATCAGGTGTTTATTTTGAGTACCCATCACTTTTTGATAAAGTTTTTCCTTATCGGTCATATAAAAATGAGTAATGGGCATGGGTATTTCCTGAAAATAAGGCTCAAAATATGTCCATTCTACATTGGAAAAATTAGGGGCATCAAAATATTCAAGGAAAACAACATCTAATTGCTTCTCCATAGAAATAAAACAATTCAGTACTTTCATAAACCATATCCGAAGTCATTATTTAGTGGGTTATTTTTCCTTCTGTGTTGATAGATAGTTTGGCTGTACTGCTTTTGATGGCTGTATTGTCTTCATTGTCCGATTCCGTAAGAGCTCCCTTTTTTTCCTGAGTGATTTGTTCTATATCAAAACCTTGGGCTTTTTTATTGACTTTACAACTGGTAGTGCTTATGGAATAATCATTGCCGGAGCTCTCTTCATATCTTGTTGCAATGGTGGTATGGTCAATCACACTTCCATCTTTTTTATCGAAGGTAAATAATTCAAAAAGATACATTTGAGATGTTCCTTGCATAGCAGGAATGGCATAAAAAATGACAGCATCAACGGCTGTACTTACTTCAAATCTTTTATAATGATGATATATTAAATAGTCTTTATAAGAATCTTTGAGTGAATTTTTCTGGCGAATGAATTTTAGAAAAGGTTGACTGTTAAGCAGATAAGGCTCAGCCAGAGTATCGTTGCTGAATTCGTCATTCTGGTTTATTTTTTCAAATACTGCTTCATCAACTTGAATAGGAAACTCTGTAGTAATCGGTTCAGAGAGGGTTTGGAAGAGTTCAGCAAAAGATAGTTTATTGTCAGGTATTTGATTGGGTTCTATCTCTGTATTTTCTACCAAAGGTGTTTTTACTGAGTCGGTGCTCTCTGAAACTTTCTGTTGTTTATCAGAACTGCAAGAACTGAAAACCAATACCAGGATGATAGTTGATAATCTAAATACAATTTGTAAGGCATTCATATGAAAATAGTGGTTTGCGTTAAAAAAAAAACTTTTAAAAAATACGTTGAAAGTTAAAACGTAGGATAATTATCTTCGAGGTATGTTTTTACCAGATATGCATGAGAAAGAGGTTTGTTGCCATTTAATACATCACAATTTGTTTCATAATCAAGTAAAACCATATCCTGAGATTCGCTCATGATTTTTAGCTGCTCAACAATATCTTGAACTTTGTTTTCCAATACCCATAAATAGGAGGGGAGATAAATTTCTATCCTTGCATTGATATAATCCAATAATTCCTTTCCCTCAACACCTTTACGGTGTCCAAGAGGCTTGCCGTATTTTCTAACGGTTCTTTTCATGTTTTTCATTGTGGCATTGTCAAACAACGCCAAGTCAATATCTGTATCCTGAAAGACTTTAAGTCCTTGCCAAATACCTTCAACAGACTGTGCCGTTTTCCCGTTTGAAAAAGGAACAGGAATCCCTCCGTGTGGATAAAATGGACTCAGTTTTACCAATTCGCTGGTTGCTTTGGAAGTTACATCAGCAATTTTGGCATTAGGATATAACTTTTGTAAGGTCTCTTCCTTCTTATGCTTACTCTCAATATAAATCATCTTGAATCTGTTTATTTGTAAATGTCTTATTATAAACTCGTCTTAGCTGTCTTATTCGTAAGAGGATGCTTGATAATCTAATTACAATTTGAACTGTATTTTTATAAAAACAGGAGTTTGTGTTTAAAGGGTTATTGTATCTTTACCCAATCATCAATACTGGGTTGGATTTGGGAAAATATATATTCCTTCTATTTTTTTACATTCATCTATCAATACAGAGAATTCTTTTTCAAATATTTCGTCTACCCAAGTGTCAGAGAGAATCTCCAGTCTGGACGTACACGTGATAATGTCAGGGTACAAGACTGCCAACTCTTCAACATCTGTAAGTATTTCCTCATCAACTTCTATCAAAGCACGCCAGCCTTTGCTATCAATTACCAATCTTTTACCTGCGTTTTCTAAGGTAATTTGAGGACTTGGAAAAATATCAGGAATTTTTGCTAGTAAATATTCTATACTAATCTGACTGCTGTCTTCTAAGTAAATATGAAAATATTCATACATAGACAATTCTGACTGTTAAAACCGTTCTGTTGACAGTAAATCCACTAAATTCAATCCATCTTGAAATAAGACGATGCCTTGTTTTAACCTAAGTAATTCTTCCTGCCATTTGAAATTTTGATACTCTATTAAACCGTGACGCATGATTGTTCGAGCTGCCTGTAAATTTTCGTGTAAATCTTTTCCTAATTGCCGATATGCAGGCATAATATATGTTTCAAGATTATATTCATCTGCAAAACAGGAACTGTGAACTGATATTTTCAAATGAGTTAAATGTGTTTTTTCTTTATTTTTATAAAAACTGACAGTGTTTGTCCATGTAAAAATATAATCTATATTTATTGTATCTCCATCATTTACAAGACAGTATAATGCTTCTTCCACAGAAATACATTTTTTGTCTTCTCTCCATTTGCCGTTTTCATCTTTTGAATCATACCCGATTTCTAAATCATCGCTCATCCTGAAATTATTTTTGGATAGCATATCATGGATTAGTGGGACTGATTCAGTCAGGAGTTTGGGATGGAAAAATACTACAGCCATATCCGAATAAACTCCCATACAATTAGTCTCTCGTTTTATTTTTTATCTATTCCCAATCGTTTAAACTGATGTTTTTGTACTTTATTGATGATAAATGTAAAAAGCAGCACAAAAAAGAATCCTTCAGCTGTTGCTACCCAAAATGAGTTACTGCTTATTTTTAAAAGAAAATTGCTCAGGGCGGGTGTTCTTGCCACCAGTTCTGCACAAAAGGCAGCCCAAAGTCCTAATGCAGCACCTGTCATACCCATAATATGACTTCTGAGTTTTTTGACTTGTTCTATCTTTATCCAAAAGGGAATAATTCCAAAAAATAAAGAGAATAGTGAAAAAGGGATGATATAATGAAAAGGACCAAACGTCATACCCATTTCATGAATAAACAGAGCTGAAATATTCACAATCAGTAAATCTGGAATAAAAATATAACCTAATACTTTATGAGTTTTGGTGCCTGGTTTTAAGAAAAGAATACCTAACCCAAGTATGAGTCCAAGAATGGCAGTAGCAAAATGAATTAGCCCAAAAATGCTTTGTGAAGTGAGCCAATATTGTTGTAAATAATTATTCATTCTGAGAATTGGATTAAACTATTTTGGACAGATGAAATGCAATTGGGTTATGAAAATGTTGATCAATTGAGAAATTTACCCCAAAACGGGTCAAAAATGTGGATATGGGGAATATTGTAAAAAGCCTCAATAAGTATCAGTTGTTCATTATAAAATATATCATCAGGGTCATCATCAGTATGGATTTCTATTCGTGATTTGCAGAAAGCAAGAACAGGACGTTTGTAAATCAATGCTATTTCCTGAGCTTCGATATTTACATAATCCTCATTCTGGGTTGTGATTTTAATATTCCAGCCTTTGGTACTGATAATTAATGTATTTTCTTTTTCCTGAATTTGAGCATTTTTATTTATAAAAACAGGCAACTCGGAAATGACAGTTTTAATGGATGTCAAGTCAAACTTAGCATTTGGCTCTATAAAAATGAGGTAACTATAATTTTGCATACGGTTATATTTTTAACAACAGTCCCAATAATACCAGACCTTAGAAAAATCTAAATTTTCGAGATCTTTTTGACGAATAAATAAATGCCCTACTCCACAATCGCCCCATTGTAAATAATCATCTGATTCTAATTGAAGAAGTGATAACCAGCGATTATCCGAAGGCAGAGGGTAATCAACCTTAACCCCATCTTTCCATTCAGGATAGTGTATACGTGGGTCTTCTTGCGAAAATCCAGCATAGCCACCTATTTTATGACCATAAGGAGAATGTAGTTCATTGTATTGTTTCATTACTTCAAAACTTGCATTAGAATCACCAAATCTATCCCAGAAATCAAAATCATCAGGGTTATCTGTATGCAACAATGGTTCAAATTGATAATCTCCATAAAGTGGTGGTTCTTGCGTTTTTTCAAAACTTAATTTCAAACAAATACCCGTTTTTTCTGTCCATTCCTTTTGGATAGGGATATATACAGGTGTATTTGCGGTGTATTGTCTGTCGTTTCCTAAAAAAGAAAAATCAGTTTGACAATTGACTGTGTTTATTTCAGGGAAGTACAAGACCCGCCAATATTTTTGTGGGTTGGGTTGGTATATATTTCCCATTTCTTCCATTTTTGAGAAATCCAAGCCAAGAGGAATATCCTTTGAATTAGAAATATGAAATTGCAAAATGCCTTTAGTTGGGTAGTCTTGTAAATGAGGCATTTGAGCAAAATTGATTTGAGCCATCAAAAACATATAATTGCCTTCTGAGTCTTTGGGAAAATCTGTTCCGATAGGCAAATAAGGATACCCTGCAATTTTGCTATCCCAATAGTTGGTATCTAAACTTGGAGATAATGTTAAGCGAACTACAGGTTTTATATGTTGCTCAAACCTTTCCCGGTATGGCTCTAAAGCAATAGGAAGTCTAATTTTTTGCATACAGCTAAGTACATTGTTCTATTTGGACAGCCATTTGATATTTAGGGCAATAAAAAAGATACAAGTCAAAATCATTTACATCTTCTGCAAATCTATCAGCTCTTATCTGCCCAATGAAAGTCATTTCTTCACCCGATGGATTTAAAGGAACATTATCTCTGAACTGTATCCACCAAGGGATATAACCAAATTTGATATTATATAAAATTGGCTTATCTAATTTTTCTGCCAAAGCATAAATCTCATCTACCCATTCAAAATATTTGTCTTCTATAAGTTCGGGAACATCTAACTCCACGAGATTTAGAAAGCCTTTTTTTCTGTCCCTTTCATTCATCTCCCCATCATCAAAACCATATTTACCTTCATAGATGTATTTGCCCTCTTTTATTTTGAAAGAAATACCTCCAAGATTGGCGTTGTGGTAAACAAAATGCAATATTCCTTGCCATTCAGGATTTATCTCTTGAATATTGACAGATAATAGAGGCAAAAACCAGTACGAGTTTTCCTCAATGTTGTTGGCAAATACATCTTCAACAGAAGGACAAATGACATGTGGGGTTTTGTAGTTTACAAATTCCCCAAATTTAACTTTCATACTTTTTCCTCTTTACACAAAGTGATATAAGCTGTAGGATACCAAAACATATTTAAGCCAAAAGAAACAGCTATTATCTCAAAGCCTTCTTTACTTTTTTCTTCAAGAATTTGCTCGACTCGTTTTTTTAAAGAGTCTGTTGACCAGTAAGTTGACTCTTTAATGATAAAATATTTTTTCATAATTTTCAGGGTTAAATTATTTCAGAAGTGTAGTAAACCTTACCATCTAAATAATCAGCTCTATGCAATTGATAATCATCATCTTGGATAAGAAAATAAGAACCAGATTGAATAAACTCAGCTATGTATTCTAACTCAACGTAAATCCAGTCATCGCCTCCTTGTTGGAAATTGGTAATGTTCCCGTCTTCATCATAAGTAGGTTTACTAAAAAAGTTTTCTTTTACATATTCATCTATGGTAGCAAATGATGGAGCGTCCTTTAAGTGTTCCTGCCATTTTTTCCAAGCGAGAGGTATATTTTCCTTAGCAATAAAAATGCGACTTTCTAAGACACCTGCTAAGTAAAAATCCCCTATCAGCTCTACTGATTGAAATGTTGGATTGAGAATTTGATGAATATTGGTTGCATTCATTATTATCTCAGATGCTTCAGCGGTTTTATCTATATGTTTGATAAAATATCCTCTGGATTTCGACAATGCTCCAAATGCAGAAAACATATCATTTAAAGTAGCTTTGTCAATATTTTTCCAATCTCTTTGCTGATACCGAATGAAAACCTGAAGAATGGCAGGAATTTCTTCCATGTCATACACCATTTTGAAACAAAAAATTCCAAGATTGGTGTGAGTAGTAAGCTCAGCATAAAATACACCTGTTACGTCGGCTGTAATTGCCCAGCCTAAGCCAGTAAAGTGATTAGTGACGTAGGTGAGTACATCATTGGTATTGATGTTATCAATTTCCCAGCCCTCTTTTTCCAGAGTTTCATAAAAAATAGCTGGGAAAGTGGCATCAAAAATATTCATATATCCTTATTTTACTTTGAGGAGTATTTCTGATTTGATTTCGCCGGTACCATTTTTGTCATAAAAACGGGCTTTCATGGTATAAGATTTTCCTGATTCCATGGGGCTTCCAATGGTAAGCGTAGCATCAAGCGTAGAGGCATTTTCTTTGGAATACTCCGATTTTAATAAATCTTTACCATCATATAATACATTATTTGCCTCGTCAGCTACCTGTATATCAATAGAAGGCATCACTTTTCCGTCTTTTTCAGTAAGATTATCTACTCCTGTAACAACAATGGCAATTTTTTTATCAAGGGCTACTTCGTTTGTATTAAGTCTGGTTTTTGTTTCCAAATCCATTAAATAAGCATCTTTCATATTTAAGCCATCCCAGGAGGTACTCAGTCCTAATGTAACATCTTTTTTAAAACCTTTGGAGATAGACTTTTCACAGCTGCTTAGTATGATTAACAGTACTATGATTAATATATTTTTCATAAATAGGAGATTTATAGATTTAATAAGAATCAGATAGTGCTGCCTAAATTCAAATTTTGTTCAAACTCAGGCAGCATTTCTTATGACAATTAATATTTATCACAAGTAATAGGAAATCCATTGCCTTCGTATTCCAGTTTGATGGGAGTCCAGGAACCTGTCAGATTATTGAGATATTGGGTAGGATAGACAAATCCGAAGAAGCAGCGTCCTTCTTTTTTGTAAGTATAAACTGCCTGGGCTTTTCTGTATCTTTCGCCTGTATTGGCATTATAATCTATCCAGCCTGTCACAAAATATACTTTGTTGAAGGTAAGCCCATGATTTTTTAAGTCATTGATGATGGTATTTTTTAAGGCTGCATCTTCAAAGTGCCCTTTGTTTGGTAAACTATTATCTTCGGCACTTCCTTTTTCTAAAACCTCATTAAAGGTATTCCACATTTTGCGATATTTGACCACTCCGTTTTCGAGATTACAGGTTATTTTTCCAACTCCTAGTGCAGGATTATCTGCTCCGGCTTCTATGATACCTTTGTAAAATCTGATTTCATTTTCCCAGATACCTGCATCGCCTGACCCTACTAATTCAATAAATAGTTTTGTGGAAAGGTATTTTTTAAACGTAGTTAAGCTTAGTAAAAACTCCTTTTTTTCCAGATAATCGGCAGGAATGATGTTGCAAGTGCCTGATATAGATTCTCCATGCTCATTTCCAACCCAGATTTGTATATTTTCATAGTCACTCTCTTCCCCTTGTGGTCCTATTCCCAGCTGAAAATGGCGTAAGGTTTTTACACTTCCATCATTGGCTGTTACTCTCTGCGTATAAACATAGTTTTTCAAAGGTTGCTCTAATTTGGCATAGAGCCAAAGTGGGTCACCATCCATCACTTCATGTATGGCATGTGGTTTTGCCAAGTCAAAGTTGTCATAATACTCTTTCGTAAAGATGATTTCAACAGCCGATTTGTTGCCTGAAGTATAACTTTCTTCTGTGGTTACTTCATCATTTTCGTCGGATGTGTTTTTTGAGATGTCGTTCATTGGAGTTCTGGATTTTAGTCTTCCTTCCCTGATACTCACCTGGGCATATAGGCCTTCTGATAAGGAAAATAAAAGAAAAAGAAGGATGATTTTGAATATTGGATTTGCCATAGTTTTTTATTCAAAGGTATTGTTGTGTCATTTACCCTTCAATTGATATTGGGTAAATGACACAACTGGCAAAGCAAATGACTGATAAAGCGGGGTAAGTGGTTATAAAAACAAGATGCGTTTTTTTAACTCTTCTTTGCTGGTACGGCTTACAGGTATGGCTTTTTTACCTATCAGTATATAGCTTTCTTCAAAGCCGTCTATTTTATCCAGATTTACTAGAAATGAGCGATGGGTTTTAAAAAACTGTTCGGGGAGGCGTTGCTCTATCTCTTTGAGGGTACTATAAACAATGTATTCATCTTTTTCAGTATATAAGCATACATAATTGTCCAAGGCTTTAATCCACAAAATATCAGTAACTGCTATTTTTACAAATTTATTTCCTTTTTTTACAAAAAACGCTTGGGGTTGTTTTAAATCGACCTCTGTTATTTCCTGCGTAGGAGTGCAGGAGGCTGTATGGGTTTGAGTAGCTCTGTATAAAGCAATCTCAATACTGGCTTTTAAAGCATTTTTCTGAAAAGGCTTAACTATATATCCATAGGGTTGTGCCACTTTAGCTCTGCTGAGGGTTTGGTCGTCAGAAAATGCTGTCAAAAAGATGACAGGTATTTTATATTTTTCATTAATTAATATAGTTGTTGCAATTCCGTCAGTTTCACCTTTGATGTGAATGTCCATCAGTATCAAATCTACGGTCTGCTCTTTCAAAAATTTAAACGTATCTTCACTATTGTCAATGATATCTTCTACAGGTTCGTGCCCAAGATTTAATAACGTTCTTTTGATTTCGTGGGCTATAATTAATTCATCTTCAATTACTAATATTTTAGCCATATAATCAGAAAGTTATTTCAAACATTGTTGGATTTTGGGTTTGTATCTGAAGTTGCCCCCTGAGTTGTCTTACTAACATTTGTACTAGTTGTAAACCTAAAGATTTTTTTAACTTTTCTTTATAATCATTAGGTAAACCGTTGCCTGTATCTGAAATTTTTAGATAATAATGATTGAATTGCTCTTCAAAAGTGACAGATATCTGACCTTGAGAAATGCCTGAAAATGCATATTTATAAGCATTGGAAATTAACTCATTAACTATAAGTCCTATGGGTATAATTTGTTGAGCATTTAATAATACAGGAGCAATCTGATATTCTATTGTAATATCATTTTTAGTGTCAAAAGATTGTTGCAGGTAGGTAATGATATTGTGTAAGTATTCTTTTACTGCTACTTCTGAAAGATTAGGAGAGATATATAAATTTTCGTGAACCAGAGCCATTGATTTAATTCTGGCTATGTTTTCTTCTATAAGCTGTTGAAATTGATTGTCTTGTACAAATTCAGATTGCCATGCCAGTAAACTTGAAACCAACTGGAGATTATTTTTTACCCTATGATGGACTTCCTGTAACAGTACCTCTTTCTCTTTTACTGATTGTTGTATTTGCTCATTTGCTTTCATAAGCAATACGTTTGATTTATGTTTTAGCTGATAACGGTTGTAGAACAAGAAGGTAAGTCCCAAGGCGAGAATACTGATAACCGTTGTGGCATAGATAATGATGTTTTTTTTAGAAATTTCGAGGCTTTGGATCTCACTATTCTTTTGTAAAGATTCTATTTCCTGTTGTTTTTTTTCATTTTGATACTTCCCCTCTAGTTCAGCTATTCTTTGCTCGCTTTCTTTAGAGAAAAGAGAATCTTTGAGTTGCGTAAACTTTTTCTGAAAGTTATATGCATTTTGAAAATCTTCTTTTTTAGAATAGGCTTCTGCTAAATACTCATAATTGCCTTTGACAATATCTTTGAATTCTTTGCCTATAACATTGCTTTTCTCAAAACTCTCTAAAGCTACATTGATTTTACCTTGTTTCAGATAAATAGCTCCAATGTTTTGCCAGTTGTATGCAAGAGATTCGATTTGTCCCAATTTCTGATTTTGTTCTAATGCCAGATAAAAATATTCCAGAGCTTTTTGCAAGTTGTTTTGGCTTCGGTAAGAAACCCCTATATTGTTGTATAATTGAGGTAAATAATCGTTTTTGTTTGCTTTTTTATAATATTCCAATGCTTTGGCATAATACTCTAAACTTTCTTTGTACTTTTTCTGATTATCAAGTACTATGGCTATATTTTCATAAGATTCTCCAATTCCCAGATCATATCCCATCTTTTTTTCTAGCTCCAGAGACAGACTATAATAATTAAAGGCTTGCTGGTTTTCCTCTTTCATATAATAAATATTGCCAATATTATTATAGGAGTTGGACATGCCTTTGTAGTAGTCTATTTTTTTACTCAGCTTCAGTATTTCCAGATACATACTCATCGCTTTGTCATAATCTCCTTCCTGAAAGTACACACTGGCTATCTGGGAGCTGGAAATAACTATCAGAGTATCTGTTTTTTCATGTTGAGCTATTTCTAAAGCTTGTTGGGCAAAGGCTTTTGCTTGTTTGGGAGAAATATGTAAATAACTATCGGCTACAGTATTTAGATATTTTACTTTTTCTATACCTTTTAGTTTTTCAAGCTGGCGAAAAATAGTGTCGTTTTGAGCCAGAGAGCTACTAAATATAAAAGACACTAATAAAAGAGTTATAATTATTCTCATTGAGCAGAGTTGTATTATTTCCCGAAAATCTGTCAGCAAGTTAAGCTAAATATTTGTTTGCTGGTTTTTAATTTTAGGATTGTGAAATGCTTTCTCTTTTAAAAACTCCCGTCATTTCCCCTCATATATCATTCTTCTTAGAGCATGTTTGAAAATTTTATTCTCAGATAAAAAGCCAGGAAAAGACTGCTCATACTTAACCTGGCATATTTATCAACTATAGAAGACAGATGTTTTAAACAAAGATTCACAGGCATTTGTAAGTCGAACTCTTGAAAAAAATCGCACCAGATATTTTCTCATATTAAGAAATCATTATCTATGATTTTCTGCTTGTGTTGCAAGGCTACTACATTCATAAAATGTATAGTTTTGTTAAAAAAATCTCAGATACCAAGCGATTTCGCTAATAATACCAGAAAATCTAAGTATAAAATAAAGAAAAAAGTACTATTGTATCCCAAGAGTAGGAGATGTATTGAAATTTTTCTGAAAACTCATGATAAGTTCAAATAAGAAATCCTGATTGAGCGTTATAAACCGCCTGCCTTGCAGAACACTCTGTTTTAAAGGTACATACAATGATATTTACTCAAATTTTACATTACTTAACTTAAAATTTTTTAATGTTTTTTTTTCATTCAAACCGCAGATACCTTTCTCAGGGATGGATATTATGTGCTTTTTTAATAATCAGTAGTTCCGCAACTATGGCTCAGCATGTGGAGAAAGGCGATACAACCAAGCCCTACAAAAACAAGCTTTTGCCGCTGCCAGTTGCCTTTTATACACCCGAAACAAAAGTAGGTTACGGTATTATTGGAATGTATCTCTTTAAAGCAGGACATGACTGGCATACTCGTACTTCTAACTTTGACTTTGCCCTGATTCGTACTACCCGTAATCAAACAATTATTGAACCTACTTATACCATATTTACTAAAAACGAAAAGTGGTATATCAGGGGTACCTGGGTATATGCTCTGAAGACAGCCGAAACCTGGTATCCTTTAGGAAATACTAATACGAAAGACGATGGTATTGAAGTAGAATTTAACAATTTCAGATTTAATAATAAGCTCCTTAAAAGAATACTTCCTCATTTTTACGTGGGCATTCAGCAAATGTTTAATTATGTCTATAATCTTAACTATGATCCGGCTGAAATAAAAAAAAATGTTGAGTATTCTCCCCTCTTAAGAAATATATTACTTAAAGACTTGTCTTATCTGAGCCATCATCAGACAACTTCAGGAGTGGGTATATCTTCTCTTTTTGATACACGTGATAACATTCTCAATCCATTTAAGGGAGTGTATCTGGATGGTGGAGTGACTTATTTTGGTAAAGAACTCGGTAGTGATTATAAATTTATGAACTTTTATGCAGATGCCCGTTTTTTCAAACACTTTGAGAGGAACAAAAAATGGTTTTCATCGGGCACACTGGCATTTAATGCTATCTTAAATTTTAATACTGCCAAAGATGAAACAATACAATCGGCACCCCCTTTGCCGACAGGCAAACCAAGAAGGAGATTTATTATTGAAAACAGAGATTATCGTCCCCCTATTCATCAGTTGGCTTCTTTGGGAGGCAGTACTGTATTGAGAGGTTTTTACAGAGGCAGATTTAAAGATATAGATGCAGTAGTATTACAGACAGAATATCGTCAAACTATTTACAATCGATGGGGAATGACATTTTTTGGAGGGGTAGGGGAAGTAGGCTCTGAGTTGAGTGATTTTGATTTTAAGGGACTTAATTATAGCTACGGGCTTGGATTAAGATATATGGCAAAGAAAAGTGAACGTATTAATCTCAGACTTGACCTGGGATTTGGTAATAGGGATAGTCGGGGTATTTATGTAGGTATTGCGGAAGCATTCTGATGGCAAGCTCTAATCCAAAACTAAAAGTATTAAATCCTCATACAGGCTGATAATATAAAACATTAATGGTGGGTAATTTGGGTCTTGAAGGGTTTATTTCTTTTAGATTAACTAATTTTGTCTCGAATAATCGTTTAGAAATTGTATTTGCCTTTCAGAGTTTGATAGTGATTTAAAGTATCCTAAATAATTTATTATTCACAACTGAATATGACAGATACAGATGACTGTTATGCTCTGATAACCGGAGGTAGTCAGGGCATAGGAAAAGCTATCTCTGAAGAATTAGCCAGTAGAAAATATAATATTCTGCTGGTAGCACATTCGCTTTCGCCTCTGGAAGCAGCAGCCAAAACCATCTCAGCAAAATACGGAGTAAAAACAGATTATATTAGTCTTGATTTATCAGTTGACAATGCTTCAGAGGTTTTGTATAAGTGGTGTCTTGAGAAGAAATACATGGTTACAATTCTGGTAAATAATGCCGGATATGGACTATGTGGTGCTTTTAAAGACTCAGATTTTAACTCAGACAGGAGTATGCTGACCTTAAATATGATAACATTAGTAAGGTTGTGTCATACATTTTTACCAATGCTTGCCAGTCAAAATCAGTCATATATTCTCAATGTAGCCAGTACTACGGCTTATCAGGCAATTCCCTCCATGAGTTTATATGCTGCTTCAAAATCATTTGTGCTCAGTTTTAGCCGGGGTTTATATCATGAACTAAAAAAAACAACGATACAGGTGAGTTGTCTTTGTCCGGGAGCTACCACTACAAAATTTATAGCAAGAGCAGGCATTCCTGCCAAAGCGAGTCAGACTGCCCAAAAAGTAAGCATGAGCCCGGAAGCAGTAGCAAGGATAGCCATAGAGAAAATGTTTAAGGGCAAAGTAGAAATTATTCCGGGCTTTATTAATAAGCTGGGAGCTTTTCTTCCTAAAATACTTCCTCACTCCATGCTGGAAAGTCTGGCAGGCAAACTTTATCAATAACTCTTTCAGATTTTAAAGCCTTATATGCTTTTTATATGTTGCTTAAAGTATGAAAAGCACTTTCCCGTTGTCGGATGTGTAAATTTCTTACATCCAGATACCAAATCTATAACCCAATATTAAGAGTCGTTTTTAAGTGACTGATTATCAATGAATTTTTTGAGAGGAAATTATTTTAATGGTATTTTAATTCCTTTTTAAGCCCTTTTTAAGAGTGCCACAATAATTTCGCTTCATCACTCTGAGGCTTTTCTCCACGACATATTTTTTCATATTTCCGGTAGAGAGCATGGGGTTTTGTATCAACAATTATCAGATAGCTCTTATTCAATGAAACCATCTCTTTGTTTATTATTTTGTTTTTTCCTGCTGATAAGTCATGTACTTTTTGCTCAGAAAGATACTTTACAAATTAGTCTTGACAATGCAGAGAAAATATTTATTGAAAAAAACTATCAGTTACTGGCACAAAAATACAATATAAAAATAGCTGAAGCTGGTATTAGACAGGCAGGTTTATGGGCTAATCCCAATCTGTTTTTGCAGAGTAATTTCTATAATCCACAAACTGGTAAATTTTTTCAGTATGGTGTAAATACTCCTGAAGATATAGCTGCCTCCCAATACAACAAAGGGGGTATGTCGGTTCAGTTACAGCAACTGATTTATCTGGCTGGAAAGAGAAGTAAACTTGTAAAACTTGCAGAATCAGACCGTAATTTACAGCAGTTGGCATTTGAGGATTTATTAAGAACGCTTAAATTTCAACTATACAGCACCTATGCCAGTTTGCATTTTGATTTACAGTCTTATAGTCTTCTTAAACAGGAAGCCGACCGCCAGCAGGATTTGGTGAAAGCTTTTCAGATTTTATTAGGGCAGGGTGGAGCTTCTCAGTATGAAGTAACCCGACTGGAAGCCGAATGGCAAAGTTTACAGACCGACCTTGTTAGCCTTTCCTCACGAATTGCCGAAGAAGAAGCCTCTCTCAGAATATTACTTCAGCTCAAAGAGAATACTTTTTTAAAAACTACTCAACCACCCGTTTTAGCAGGAGTATTACCTGACTTAAAAACTGCTCTGGATACGGCTGCCATCAACCGTCCGGATTATAAAATAGCTAATGAGTCACTGGAAAATGCAAATCGTAGTCTGACAGTAGAGAAAGCACGCCAAACGCCTGATTTAATGGCTGGCTTTCTTTTTGACAGATATGGTAACTCTTTTAACAATTATACCGGACTCAATGTGGCTATGGATTTGCCGGTTTTTAACAGAAACCAGGGTAAGGTGGCTGCGGCTAAAATACAGGTAGAAAATGCGAAAAAAGGTATTGAAAACCAGCAACTGATGGTACAGAATGAAGTGATGCAGGCTTATGAAAAATTACAGAACGTTTATAAACAAAACGCAGCTATTTCTGCTGATTACCAGACGAGTCTTCAGAATATAAGCATCGAGGCTACCAGAAACTACAATCGCAAAATTATTAATCTGCTTGATTATTTAGATAAAATTAAAACCTACAAACAAGCACAACTCAACCTCATCAATCTGAGAAATAATCTTTTTCAGACACAGCAATATTTTAATTACGTAACCAATACCCGATTCTTTTAATCCTCTTTTTATGAAAAAGCTAATTGTGATATTTTCTCTGGCAATGTTGGTTGCCTGCGGAAAAAATGAAACTGTAACTCAACATAGTGAACAGCCGGAAGCTGATAGTCAAATATACAAATTTGCGTCTGTTGCTTATACCAATCTGGAAGATGAACTGATTTTGAATGGCGAGGTGAGTTTTGATGAAGATAGTGTGGTGAGAATTTTTCCTTTGGTAAGTGGCAAGGTAGAGACTGTACATACACAACTAGGGGCTTTTGTACAAAAAGGACAAACACTGGCAGTTATCAAAAGTGCTGATATAACCGGTTATATCAAAGATTATGAAGTTGATAAAGCCAATGTAGAACTTGCCAAAAAGAGTTTTCAGAATACAGAAGCTCTCTATAAATCAGGATTTAGCTCAGAAACTGACTATCTGACAGCTAAAAAAGAACTTGAAAAAGCAAATCAGGAGTTAGCCCGTTCCTCTGAAGTTATTAAAATATATGGTGGAGCAACTCAGGCAGACAAACCATATTTTGTAGTAAAAGCCCCCATAGCCGGGTATATTGTTGAGAAAAAAGTAAATGCCGGACAAGACCTGCGGGCTGATAATTCAGACCCTCTGTTTATGATTTCTAACCTTCGGAAAGTTTGGGTGCTGGCAAGTGTTTATGAGAAAGACATTGCCGAAATTAAAAACGGACAGGAAGTACAGATTCAAACTTTATCTTATCCTGATAAGATTTTTACAGGCACCATCTCTAACATATCCAGTGTGCTTGACAAAGATTCGAGGGTTTTGAAAGTAAGGGTAGAGATTGATAACAAGGACGGTTTACTTAAACCTGATATGTTTGCCACCATACACCTGCATTTAGCCAAACCTGATAAAATGCTGGCAGTACCTCAAAAAGCAGTTGTTTTTGACAATGATAGTTATTATGTAGTTGTCGAAAAAAAAGGGAAATATGAGAAAAAGCAGATACAGATTCTTAAAAGTACATCTGGAAAAGTATTTATCAAAGGTGATATTCAGGAGGGTGAAAAAGTAGTGACGGAAGGTAGCATACTGCTTTTTAATGAGCTAAATGGCTGATATTTCTTTTCTACCTGTCGTTATACTCCAATTAATTACTAAAATCTGCTGGAGTAATCATCCCAAATTACTACAACTATGCAAAAATTCATAAAAGGCATTATTTCGTTTTCCCTGAAAAATAAATTTTTCATTGTTTTTACTACACTCCTCCTGATTATTGCAGGTATTGTGAGTTTTGTGAATACCCCAATTGAAGCTTTTCCTGATGTTACCAATACCAATGTAATTATTATCACCCAATGGAGAGGACGTAGCAGTGAAGAGGTCGAACGTTTTATTACTATTCCGATTGAAACGGAAATGAACAGCATTCCCCGCAAAACCTCTCTCCGGTCTATTTCACTGTTTGGACTTTCGGTAGTTACCTTGATTTTTGAAGATGGAGTTGATAACAAAGATGCTCAGACTGAGGTTTATAAAAAAGTAGCTAATGTGCAATTGCCTGAAGGTGCTGATGCTGAAATACAGCCTCCTTACGGACCTACAGGCGAAATTTTCAGATACACTTTGGAAAGTCAAACCAAAGATATTACTGAACTCAAAACCATTCAGGACTGGACATTAGATAAGCAATTTAAGTCTGTACCCGGAGTAGCAGACGTGGTGAGCTTTGGAGGAAGAGTAAAAACCATAGAGGTGAGTGTAAACCCTGTAATGCTTGCCGAGTATGGTTTTTCGGGTCTGGATGTATTTGATGCCCTGCGAAAAAGTAATATCAATGTAGGAGGGGATGTTATCAAAAGAGGAAATCAGGCTTTTGTGGTACGAAGCATTGGTTTGCTAAAAAGTACAGAAGACATAGAAAATGTAATTATTGATAATGTAAATGGTACACCCGTTAAAATAAAAGACGTAGCTACAGTAAAAGAAAGCTATCAGCCTCGGTTGGGTATGGCAGGTAGAGATGGTAAAGATGATGTGCTGGAAGGTATTGTACTGATGAGAAAGGGTGAAAATCCGGGTGAGGTACTAAAAGCACTACACGAAAAAATAGAAGAACTCAATACGCAGGTACTTCCTAAAGATGTAAAAATCAATACATTCTACGACCGTACCACACTCAATAATTATACCATGCATACCGTTTCCGAAAACGTAGTGCTGGGTATTTCACTGGTAACAATTATTCTGTTGATTTTTCTTGCAGACTGGCGAACCACTGTAACAGTAGCTATTGTTATCCCGCTTGCCTTACTTTTTGCTTTTGTCTGCATGAGAATCAAGGGTATGAGTGCTAATTTGCTCTCTATCGGAGCCATTGATTTTGGTATTATTATAGATGGGGCAGTGGTAATGGTCGAAGGTATTTTCGTGATGCTGGCACACAAAGCCCATGAAATTGGAATGGAAAAATATAATAAACGGGCAAAACTGAGTGCAATTTCCAAAACGGCTACTGAAATGGGTAAATCTATTTTCATTGCCAAACTGATTATTATTACAGCTTTACTCCCTATTTTTTCTTTTCAGAAAGTGGAAGGCAAATTGTTTTCACCACTTGCCTGGACACTGGGTTTTGCCTTATTGGGGGCTTTGATTCTCAGTCTTACACTGATTCCGATGCTTTGCAGCATTTTACTTAACAAAAATGTAAAAGAAAGGAATAATCCATTTGTCAATCTTTTAAACAAGATATATGTACCTGCTCTGGATGGTGTGTTGAGAAAGCCCAAACTGAGTATTGGTATAGCTACAGCTATTTTGGCAGTGGCAATATTCCTTTTTAGGTTTGTTGGGACAGAATTTTTGCCTCACCTCAACGAAGGTTCTATTTATGTTCGTGCCAGTATGCCTTTGTCTGTCAATATTGACGAAAGCTACCACTATACCCGCCAGATTAGGCAAATTTTTAGAAGTTTTCCGGAAGTAAAAAGTGTGATGAGCCAAACCGGACGACCTAACGATGGAACTGACCCCACAGGATTCTTTAATTGTGAGTTTTTTGTGGATTTATATCCAAAAGAAGAATGGAAACGCCACATTACCAAAGATGAACTGCAAAATGAAATGCAGGAAAAACTGAAAGGCTATAAAGGCATTACTTTCGGATTTTCGCAGCCAATTACTGATAATGTAGAAGAAGCTGTTTCGGGAGTAAAAGGCTCTATGGCTGTCAAAATCATAGGAAATGATTTAAAATTACTGGATGGTCAGGCACAACAGGTGTTTAGCATTCTGGAAAAAATCAAAGGTGTAGAAGATTTAGGTATCGTAAAAAATCTGGGACAGCCTGAATTTAGAATTGAACTGGAGCCTCAAAAAATGGCATTGTATAATGTAAACACCGAAGATTGCCAGTCTGTAATAGAAATGGCAGTTGGTGGCAAAACAGTAAGCACTTTTTATGAAGATGAGAAGCGATTTGATATAAAAGTACGGTACGAAGAGGCTTTCAGATATTCACCTGAAAAAATAGAAAATCTGCTTGTCCCAACACGAACCGGAGCCAAAATTCCTTTGAAAGAGATTGCCAGATTAGGTAATTTATCAGGTCCGGCATTTGTGTACCGTGAAAATAACAACCGTTTTATTGCAGTTAAATTTTCGGTAAGAGGCAGAGATTTGGGAAGTACCATTGCAGAAGCCCAGCAGTTAGTCGAAAAACAGGTAAAAGTGCCAGCAGGCTATCGCATCAAATGGGCTGGCGATTTTGAAAACCAGCAGAGGGCAGTGAAACAGTTATCACTGGTTGTTCCTATTTCCATCATCATTATCTTCATGATTTTATTCTTTGCTTTCGGCAATGCCACAGATGCTACCCTGATTTTACTGAATGTACCTTTTGCCTTGATTGGCGGTATTCTGGCTCTGCTTTTTACAGGTATTAATTTCAGCATTTCGGCAGGTGTAGGCTTTATTGCTTTGTTTGGTGTTTCGGTGCAGAATGGGGTAATTCTGGTTAATATTTTTCATGAAAACCTGAAAAAAGGCATGAAACTCAAAGAAGCGGTAAGAGAAGGAGCTATTTCAAGATTACGTCCTGTGGTGATGACAGCCCTGATGGCAAGTTTGGGTTTGTTACCGGCAGCCATTTCATCAGGTATTGGTTCTGAAACACAGAAACCATTGGCAGTTGTAGTAATCGGCGGACTTATTTCGGCTACGGTACTGGTTTTATTAATTCTTCCGGCACTTTTTAACCTGATTTATGGCAGAAAAGTCAAAGATGTTGGAGTGGAATAGCTTTTTTCATTTCATTTTTTATTGATCATCATAAATTATTCATCGTGATGAAAATACTATTGATTGAAGACGAATTTGAGGAAACAAGTCCCGGATATGCAAAAAGTGTACATTTGATACAATCAACTAAATATCCTCCCGAAATCTTATCTTCCGGACAGTTTGATGCAATACTTATTGTGTCAGGGGGCAGAGATTCTCTGGAAGTATGTAGCAGGCTTAGTGAAAAGAATACAGACAAGCCAGTGATAGTACTTACTGAAAATCAGGATACAGAAGAAAGTAACAAATATTATCAGTCAGGTGTAGATTATTGTATTCCTTATCTTACAGAGCTAAAAGAATTATGGGTTAAGATAAAGGCATTAACTCAGAGGAAAGCAACCGGAAAAATCTCAAATCAAAAAAAGATTTGTATTGAAGATTTAGATATTAATCTTGAAAGCAGGACAGTTAAAAGAAATAATCAGAAGATAGGGTTGAGTGTGAGGGAATTTAATCTGCTTGTTTATCTGATTAAACATCGTGGAAAATTCATTTCAAGCAAAGTGCTGGCTGAGAAAATATGGGGAAATGCAAAGTCTTTGAATAGTGTATATGTGTATATCAATCAGCTTAGAAAAAAAATCGACAAGCCATACACAAGAAAATATATTCTTACACATCCTGGATTAGGATATAAATTTGAGTAAGCTCTAAGTTGATTATTTTATTTCGGTTACACAGAACAAATTTAAAATCTTGTGTAACCGAATTTGTAACTCAAAAGAAGAGAAGCTATATAAAATTTGAAATCCCTTCACCTGAAAAAATATTATTTTGTTCATTTTGAGAGGTTTTACTATTGTGTGAAAGGTAAAAAGCGGAGGCAGAGGGAATCGAACCCCCAACGGTATGAACCGTAGCTGTTTTCAAGACAGTGTCCTCGTCCATTCGGACTACCTCCGTATTGGTGGGGAAGGTTGGTTATGCTCCAACTCCTCGGCTGTTTCAGAACCACGCTTCTACTAAGTTAGCTTCATCCCCAGATTAGTGTATTTTTACAATCTAAAATCCTTCATTTATATAAATTTAAAAGCCCTATAATTAAATGTTTGTACTTAGGTTTGTACCCATATTTTGAAAATAGCCTTTATTTTGTTAAATTAAGCATATTTTGCAGAGAGCAACGCTCTTAAACCCTTGGGCTAAACCCACACTAAACCCATTCTAAAAAGCCTTCAATTTGCTCAATAAGGTAGTTTTTAATTTTACACTCCTGTTTAATATAGGTTTAATGGTGGTTTAGATAAAAAAAACTGTCCCCTAAACCGTACCCTATTCTTTATTTGCTTATCTTTGTTCTAAAGCACTTTTTCCTGTAGAGTACCCATCTCTCATTTCACGGGAAAGTACTATTTTAATATAAAGAAGTATGGGAAATGCGAAATTCTATCTCAAAAATCCTCAGTCAGAAAAATCACCGATTATCTGTTTGCTTTCCCACTCTGGAAAGAGAACCAAGATTTATACTGGTATTACCATTGCCGTCAAACAATGGAATGCAGAGGAGCAAAAAGCTAAAACAAGAGGATATCTAAATGGTGGTCAAATCAATGATGCTTTACAGGCTATTGCAGCCAAGCTGGATGAGTTTATTCTTGACTGTAGAGCAAAAGGATACATTCCTTCTGATAATGATTTGAGAGCAATTGTAGAACCTGAACAGGCAGAAGACAAAAGCCTTACTTTCTGGCAAGCCTGGGAGGAATATGTAACTATCAAAAGTGAGAGTGAGGCAATGAAACTCAAACTATCTGCTATTAAAAAGAGACTTAAAAACTTTGAAGGAAAGAATCAGCCTTTCACTTTTGAGAATTTGAACGTGGCTTTGATGGAAAAGATAGAGGGTTACTTTATCAAAGCCGAGAAACTTCAAAACAGTACCGTAGCCAAACATATTTCTTTTTTTAAATCCTTTCTCCACTGGGCAGTTAAAAGAGAAATTACAGAGAACACAAAATGGCAACAGTTTACGGTAACTAATCCTCCTGATAAACTTAAAGTAGTGCTTTCTACCTCAGAGCTGGCTCTTATCAAAGCTTTTGACCATAAGGAAAAGAAATATTTACTTAATGTCAGGGATTTGTTTTTAATCGGATGCTATACAGGATTACGGTTTTCTGATTTTACCAGAATTTCCAGACAACATCTCAAAGAAGATGGGGATGGGTATGTACTCAGAATCAGACAGCAAAAAACAGATGATTTAGTAGAAATACCTTTGACAGAAGAAAGTCTTACTTTATGTAGAAGACTGATTGAAGGAGAGATAAGAATCATTACCAATCAAAAAATGAATGATTATCTGAAAGAGCTTTGTCAGTTATCGGGTATTGATGAACCTTTTGAAGTAGATGAATTCAGGGGTAAGATGAAAATCAGCAAGACCGTACCCAAATGGCAGCTTATCGGAACCCATACCGCTCGCAGGACATTTGCTACAAACCTACTTATTCAGGGAATACCGGCTGAAGTGGTAATGCAATATACAGGACACAAAGACTACAAGAGCTTCAGCAAGTATGTGAATGTTCCCAAAAACTCTCAACACAATTTTATCAGAAAAGCTATAATCAATTATGCAGGGTAAAATAAAACAAACTAATTATGAATAAACATAGTATTGATTGGGAAAAAATTTGTACTCAGGAAATGTGGGATGAGCATCCGTTTTCACTTATTCAAGGCAGAGAGGGATGGATAAATGGCACTAAAAAAGGCTTGACAGTTGTGCCTTATCACAGTTTTGAAGCATTAATAAAATTCAAAAATATTGTATATTCCCATACTCTTGATAATATGAAGTTGATAAATCCCTCCCTTTCAAAGGAAGATATTCAACTTTATTACAGGCAGTGGTTAAAAGAAGAGTTAGAAAATATTGAAAAGAAATTATCGGCAAAAGAGCCAGATCATAGTCTTATGAAAGACTTGGTGTTGGCAAATCAGTTTAGAAACGAAAGAATTGTAATGGAGAAATACAAAGATTATATTCTCAAAGAAAATAACAATTCAAATATTAATACCAACATTGATTCTCTGTCAAAAATAGAGCCATTTAGTAAAGAATTATGGGAGATTTGGAATCATAGTATTCCAGTTATAGAAATGAATGAGATAGTAGAAAAATATCGACATTTGAGTAGTAAATCCCAAATCGGAAGTTTAGCTCATCACCTATTAGGGAAGGGGTATATAAAGAATGGCTTTCCAAAGATTGAATATGCCCGTATTTTCTTTAAAGCCTTTCTTAATATTGACGCTAAAGAAGATGATGGCAAGTATTTTTATAATATAGATGAGGGGTATAACGAAAATCATGAATTCCTTTTCGATATTATTGTTGATAAAAATTAGCTTCCGCTAATATCCGCCACAATCCGCCAACTTTTCCGGTAAGTTCCGCCATTACTTAGTACTGACCTTTGCTTCAGAAAAAAAAATAAAGCAAAGACATCATGGCACTCGTAAAAAACCAAACATTTCTAATTGAACTTGACCCGTCGCAGTCCGGCGAACTTCTTAGCTTGTTGAGAGCTGGGAAGACACTTCTGGAAGAAAAAAATAATGCTATTCCTATTCCGGAAAATAGCCCTAAGATTCTCACCCCTGAAAAAACCTACGAACTTTTAGGTATTACCGGACCAACCGGAACAGAGTGGGATAAAAAAGGCTTACTTAAGCCTCATTTTATGGGGAAAAGGAAATTCTATTTGCTAGATGAGATTATCGAAAGCCTTAAAAATCAAAAAGTACAAAGAAAAGTTAGAAGAAATAAACCACAAATCCCTAAAAACTGAAAAACCAGCTTAGAGCTGGCTTCAGTTAATATGTTTTGGTTCAAAGGCAAGCAAATCTAACACATAACTATCTCATTAGCAAGCTCTTTTTGGTTTTTCGTTGAAAAACTATGAGGAACGCAAATTTTTCAGAACTTAAAGAAAATCTAAGCGAAAAGATTTTTTCACAGCTACCTAACAGCGGATTTCCGATTGAGGTATTCCCGGAAGAGATTCAAGAAATTATTCAGAAAGCTCATAATGAATTAGGTTATCCTGTTGATTATCTCTCATGTAGTATCCTTTTCGCAGCTTCAGTAGCTATTGGGAAATCTCTGAAAGTAGAAGTTAAGCCCGGTTGGTCTGAAAGAGCAATAGTTTGGCTTGCTCTGATTGGTAATCCAGGAACAACGAAATCCCATCCGCTGAATTTCTGTTTATCTCATTTTGAGATTAGGGACAGGGTATCGTATAAGATACATAGGGATGAGATGGATTGCTGGAGAAAAAAATCAAAGAAAGAGAAAGAATCTATACCTGTTCCACTCTGGAATCAGAGACTTGTCAGTGATATTACTCTTGAAGCCTTAATTCAAGCTCTGGACAGAAACGCAAAAGGATTGGGACTATGGGAAGATGAGTTGAAAGGTTGGGTCGCTAACTTCAATCGTTATAACTCAGGTTCAGAAGCTGAAACATGGCTAACCCTCTGGTCCGGAAAATCTAGAAGAATTAATAGGAAAACAGAAAATGCTGGTAGCTTCTTTATTGATGACCCTTTTGTGTCTGTAGCTGGTACAGTTCAACCATCTGTCATTCAATCATTATTCTCACATGGTAGAAGCCAAAATGGATTTTCAGATAGATTTCTTTTTTCTTATCCGGAGGGACTAATAGCAGAAAATTGGCAATCCGTAAGCAATAAGACTGACCTTCAGGAGTGCTTCAACTCAATTATTGAAAGAATAGATAATCTTCCAGCAACGCCTGACAAATATCTGGTATTCACCCCGAATGCAGATAAAATCAGAATATCATGGTTCAACCGCAATCAAAAAATGCTTAATGAAGCAAATAAGAATGGAGAAAAACATGGGAATTTTTTCGCTAAGCTAAACTCATATTATCATAGAATAGCTCTGATTATAGAAACGCTAAAATATGGTTGTAATGAATCTGACCTGATCTACATCACAGAAGCATCCGCAAAGGCATCTGAAAAAATTACAGAGTATTTCAGAAAAGAAAATCTCAAGGTGTTTCAGTCAATGCAGTCACACAACTCTCCTTTAGAAAAACTTACTGATTTAGAAAAGAAGATTTTCAATGCTCTTGAAGATTCATTTACTACGGCAGAGGGAGTGACTGTTGCTAATGAATTTTCTATGCCAGAGAGAACCTTCAAACGATTTCTTACTAGCCATGTCTTTCGGAAAATCAAGCATGGTGAATATTGTAAGAAATAATTTATAGTGGCATTTGTGGCATTATTGACATTTTAAGGTATAATAAACTGATAGTCAAATAGTTAAACACTTTTTAATTTGGCATTTTCTTGGCATTTTGAAAGCTCAAAAACAGTGTTAAAGTATTGATAATCATATAGTTAAATTCATTTTTTGAAAATGCCAACTATTTGGCAAAATCATTTAAGACTATGTACCAACTCGAAAAATATCATGGAATGAAAACCCGCTACCTCTGCCCATCATGCGGGAAACGTGAGCTTGCCCGGTATGTAGATGAGGAGGGTAATCATCTAGCTGACCATGTGGGTAGGTGCAACCGGGAGGCTAACTGTGGATACCATTATACCCCAAAGCAATACTTTACTGATAATCCTGACAAGAGAGCATCCTTACCAATTGTTCCACAACCACCTCAGCCAAAACCTCAACCAAAACCTGATTACATAAATCCTGAAATAGTTGAATCATCATGGAGCCAATATGAAGAGAATCACTTCATTTTGTTTCTCGATGAATGGCTTGGAAGGGATGCTACCAATACGCTGATTGATAGATTTTGCATTGGAACATCAAAGATATGGATGGGAGGAACTGTTTTCTGGCAAATTGATGAAAATTTGAAGGTGCGAGCGGGAAAAGTTATGTTGTATGACCGTGAAACCGGCAAACGAGTAAAACAACCTTTTTCACATATTCAATGGATTCACAAAGTCCTGAAGCTGGAAGACTTTCGCCTCAACCAGTGTTTGTTCGGATTGCATCAGGTCCGGAATGATAAAAGCAAACCAGTTGCCATTGTCGAATCTGAAAAGACTGCTATTATTTCCAGTCACTTTTTACCGGAATTTGTCTGGATGAGCTGCGGGGGTATTTCTAATCTCAGTGTCGAAAAAATAAAACTTATATCAGACAGGAATATAATCCTTTTTCCGGATGCAAATGGCTTTGAAAAGTGGGATGCGAAAAGAAAAGAATTACAAAAAGTAACATCTAAAAAAGTGCTTATCTCTGACTTTTTGGAAAAAAAAGCTACTGATGCAGAAAGACAGCAAGGTATTGACTTAGCAGATTACTTTATCAATCAATCACTTGTAAAGCAATGACAAAATTTAAAGATTTAAACAGTCTGGAGACATCCGTTGTCAGAAAAGCACTTAAAACGGTAATTACCTTAGCTAAGGTAGAACCCAAGTTTATACCGGAAAATATACCTCATCCTACTATTCTGGATAGACAGATTGCAGAGAATCTACTTTCTGCCATGAATGAAAAAACAGACTTTTTACAAATGCTTGATGAGTTATGAACCCACTTGAAAATGAAATTGACTTATTAAAAAAATCAGCTATTGCTGAAATTTTGAGAAAATCAAGCTGGACAATCGAGGACTTTGACTGGCTCATTAGTTTGTATAGCACTTGGGAAAAAAAGTCGGTGAATGGAGTTTGTGAATTGAGAAATATCCTACCCTGGGATTTTCTGACCGACTTCGCATTTGACACCCGGACACCGGAAGCCTACGCCAAAATATTACAAGACCTGCTTTGTGAAACTCGGAATGATGGAATAACTAAACCAAAGGGTATTATTTGCCCGATAGAGTCAGACCCACACTTTTATACAATTTATTTAGACGTTATTGAATTAAATGGTTGATTTTCAGTTGATAATACTTGATTTTCATTGCAAAAAAACTTAAATTACAACAATATAAAACCCCATAAAAACATGATTTTTCTTATAATATTATCCTCAGCTCTTTTTATCGCACTCGTTTTTTTTGTCTGTTGGACTGCCCGGCTCTTGAAAAATAATATTGATTTGGTTGAAAAAAATGATGCCTTTCTGGATGCCTTTGCTGAGTCGCAAAAATCAAAAATTGAGCAAGAAATTTTCTATACACAGCTTTTAGAAAAAAAAGAGGAGAAAATCAAGGAGTTGATGTGTGGCGAAAATTATACAAACCCAAGCAAAATTAAATCAAGACCTCTATAACTATGTCAATCATTTTCATAATTGCCTTGGCAATATTGCTGTTTGCTTGTCTTTGCTGGACAGGCTACCTGCTCCTGCTTCTTGCAAAAAGGAATCAGCAAATTGATGAGCTGAGAAGCCTTCTTGATTCTAAAGAGCGTTCCTTACGGGAAATAGGCAAATCAGTTGAGAACTACCAACAAAAAGTTGAGGCTTATTTAAAACTGTTAAATACTCAAACCAATGAATGAGGAAATTCTTTTTAAGCTTCGCATTGACAATGACGAGGCTATAAAATGCCTGGAAGACACATATGGCAGTCTGAAAAAAATAACGGTTGGCATGACTGAAACCAATTCAAAAACCAAAGAGGCTGTAGCTGCCATATCATATTTTGATATGGCAAATAAACAGGCAAAAACCGGTTTGCTGGACTTGGTAAAATCCCAAAGTCTGTTTGGGGTTTCGGTTGGAGACGTGCTTGATAAATTTCAATCAGGTACCAAAAATACCGGGGCATTTGTCAAATCGCTGGGAGGTATCAAAGGAGCTCTCAGTGCTATTGTTGCTATTCCGATTGTCCTTTTCCTGACTTCCCTGGTTACACTTTTAACAAAAACACAAAAAGGTCAGGAGTTTTTAAGTAAATCAACCGCAGCATTTGGAGCCGTCGTAGATGCCATGATTTCCAAGTTTTCCGGATTTGCCCAAACTGTCCTTGATGCTTTCAATAACCCCAAAAAAGCCCTATCTGATTTTACAGGATTGCTTTCTGAATTGGCAAATAAAACCTTATCTAATCTGATTTCAGGCTTCAAAGGTTTGGGCACGTCGGTAAGTTTGCTTTTCAGAGGTCAATTTTCTGAGTCTGCCAAAGTTGCAGGTGAATCATTACTTAAACTCAATCCGGCTTCTGCCGTTCTTGAAAAAATCGCCGGTACTGCCATAGAAACCGGAAAAGAACTTTTCAACGCTGGCAAACAGGCTTTTGAACTGGAGGGAGCCATGATTGCACTGGGCAAACAAACCCAAAACAATGAGAAACTACTTGCCAAATTAAACTCACAGTATGAGTTACAAAACAGTATTGCAGACGATAGTACACGGTCATTTGCCCAACGGCAAGCAGCCAGTGAAAAAGCAAGGGAAGTTGCAGAAAAAATCGCTAAAATCCAGCTTGACCAGGCACGTGCAGAGCTTGGTATTTCCAATGCTCAACTTGCCCAAAAACAGAAGTTAGGTTTGGTAGATACTGAACTTCGGGAAAAACAACTGGCAAGTAGCCTGAAATTAATTGAAGCCGAAAATAATTATCAGAAAACCATTTTTGAGAATAATAAGCAAAGATCAGAACTTAGGCAGGCGGAGGCAGAGAAAAATCTTGACATTTTGCTGGATGGCTTGGATAGTCAGAAAACGCTGAACGAAAAGGCAATTGCTGATGAAACTTTGACGCTTGAAAAAAGAAAAGAGATTTTGGATGAAACCCGAAAACTGGCAGAAGATTCATTTCAAAGTCAGATTGATACGATTCAGGCTTTTACCAAACAGCAAATCAATGCCGATGACCTGCTTGCCGAAACCGATGCCCGCCGGCTCAACGAGAAAATCCGAAATTTAGATCTTTCTGAAACTTTGGAAGGCAGGTTACTTGAAGTTTTAAGGGAAAGAAGAACAGTTGTATCAGACTTGGCGGATGACGAAAAGACATTGGAAGAATCTCGCATTAAAGCTCAGGAAAGAGAAGCTGAACTTATCCGTAAAAATTTGGAAAACCAGAAAACAGGCATTGAAGCAAGGTTACTCTTGGCAAAAGAAGGCTCTGATGCTGAGTTTGAACTTAAAAAAGAAGCCTTGCAAAAACAATCAGAGCTTGAGCTGGCAGCCTCCAACATCTCTGCTGAAAAACGCCTCTACATTGAAAATCAACTAGCAAAAAACTTAAAAGATTTAGATGCTGAGCGATTGGAAAACAGGAAAAAAAAGGAGCAGGATACGCAAGAAGCAGTCTTGAATATTATATCTGAAGGTACAGAGGTTTTGAGTTCCATTTTTGAATTGCAAAAACAATCAGAGCTGGAAGCTGCCGGGAAAAACACAAAAAAGAAGGAAGAAATCGAACGGAAATATGCCAAAAAAGAACAAGGGCTTGCCATTACCCGAACTATCATTTCAGGTGGTGAGGCTTTTGTAAAAGCCCTGACAGCTGGTCCAGTTATCGGGGAAATTCTGGCAGGTTTGGTGGCAGCCCAAACTGCTTTACAAATTGCTCTTATCAGTTCTCAAAAATTTGCAGCAGGTGGTTATACCGGTCCCGGTTCTGGATTGCCGGATGAAACGGGATTCAGACCTGTTGGAATTGTTCACGAAAACGAATATGTCGTTCCAGAAAAAGTACTTAACTCTTCTCAGGGTCAATACCATGTAAACGAATTAGAAAAAATGAGAAACAGAGGTCAGCTCCGTGGCTTTGCTGATGGTGGTTTTACTACTCAGAAAATATACAACCAAGCTTCTAATTCACAGTCTGTAACTCAGGTAACTAATTACAGTAATGTAAGCCAGCTTATTAAAGAACAACCTCTGCAAGTTTCTGTTACCGAGATTAACAAAGTACAAAAGAAAGTCAATGTCATTGAAAATAAATCTAAATTCTAACGATGCCAACAGTAAAAGCAAATATATCTCAGGAAGAAAAAGAAAAGATATTAGAGTATTTGAAAGGTCAACTTCTACTCGCAGAAGAAGAATTTAAGGCTTTCTCAACTATTCCAGAATCGTCAAGCCCTGAACTAAAAATAGAAAAACACTATACGGATAGGTTCTATTTTAGGCTGAAAAATATAGTCAAGATTTGTGAAAATATGTAAGCCAAATATTACAAAAAAACGTGAAAAAAACGTGAACAATTACCAAAATGAAAGCTAAAAATCTCACCCCATTTTCAAGTACTCACCAACCGGAAAACCCTGGTCGAAAAAAAGGTTCAAAAAACCGATCAACGATTGCCAGAATGATTTTGGATTTGTCAGTCAAGGTACCAGATGTTTTGTTTGAAACACTACAGGAGATTTATCCAGACATTTCCAAAAACTTAAGCGTTGAGGAGATTATGGTTTACTCTCAGGTTCATCGTGCAATCTTTAAATCAGATACAGCAGCATTTCGGGCAGTCCTCGACACTGCTTATGGCACGACAAACCGGGAAATTATTTCTTTAATGGATAATGAGAAAACAATAAAATTGACCCTAAATCTTGAAACCGATTTTGAACAATCTTCAGAAGATAACATCGAAGACAACACCTAGCATTTTTTTATTATTTCACCCTATAAATTTTTACAATTATGTCAAATCAAAAAGTATTTGCCGAAACTGGTAAGAAGTTGGTTGGTTACATCAATCCATCGGTAAAGACCGACGTTACTAGTAAACCAAAACAGGTCCCGGTAGCAAAATCAACTGAAAAAATCGCAATCAAAAAAGTTGCACTGAAAACCGGTATCCATGACATTGTACTCACAAACCGACTCATCGGGCAAGGAAAACCGGTTTTCACGGGAGCGGTTCCCATGGCGTTTAAGGCTGATTTGGATGAAATTGTTAATGAAATTGAAGAAAAAAACAAACCGTTACCTTTTGAGATGAAGGTCGTTGACGGCTGTGTTTCGCTGGACGATTTCGCCAAATTTCATAATGTAAATCCTAAAGAGCTTTATATTTTGTGCCAAAATAAAGGCGTAAAATGTAACTTTAACGGTAAAGAAGGTAAACTTTACGCCAGACTTGAGCTTTTGGAGAAGTTGGATTTATATCACTTGCAAATGGCTCAGAATCTCACAAAAAGAATATTTGGCAAGTGAAATAGTTGTTAAACTAAAAAAAAAAAGCCCGGTTTTTTAAGCCGGGCTTTTTTGTAACTCATATCCCTTCATTCTAAATTATTTATAACTTCTATAAAGTTAGAAATTATTATAGTAATTATCTATAAGTTGTAAAAATATTAATGAACTCGACACAATGTCGAGAACCAAGATTATACCTCGGTCTTTTTTGACCACTCTCGAAATCCTCGTTCGACAATTTTATTGTATGAAAAACCGCTACCTTTTTTTTATGGAAGCAGGGAGAATAGACATGGCGGAAATACTTCCGTCATGTTGAAACGTGTAAAGTTTTTAACGCCCCCAAAGTTGGGGAGGTTAGACAGTTGCCCACGTTAACGGCGACCTCATGGGATTTACCCAAAGCATTTATTGACTTTGTAGTGTGAAAGTTTTTAACCGATTCAAAATTGAATCGGTTAAATAATTATCCTAATTTAATGGCTACCGATTTGCCCAAATCATTTTTGCTTTCTCCCCAATCCATTTTTGGATTCGGCTAATTATCAGGACGTTAGACATAGTGTCTAACGGTAATGGTGAAGTAAGAGCTGAACGAAGCCGACGACGTAGCCATAGATTTCGCCTACCTCTGATTTTTTTACCGGTCTGTTCGGGTTTTCATCCGTACACCCCCCTATTTTTTGCAGAGGTTGGGCTATCTCAAAGGGTTTTTAATGTACTGATTATCAGGCTTTCAACAAATTTGTTGAACGGTAATGAAATAGCTGACGGAAATATTTCCGTCAGCTCATATAACTTTGCTGATTATCAGAGGTTCACATTTTCACGCTTCATAACTTTATGAAAGGAGAAACTAAAGATTTTGGAAGGGTCGCATTTGAAATGTTACCCAGATTTGACTTAAAATAACTGACCTAAAAATTCAGGCGAGCTCATAGCTGTATATTGATTTTGAGACGTTCAGAGAAATCTCTGAACGAGAAAAAGGAGCAACAACAATACACAAGTATAAAATTTCTCTATCATGTTTTGAGTTTATAGTGACCAAAAAGAACCGACAAGTATTTGAGGTTTATCAGTATTGAGGGAAATAAAAAATCGTATTCCGGTCAAAGCGAAAATATTCGTTTCGGGAAGTTTAACCATAGTCTGAAAAAATGACTTTGGACGTCTCGCATTTGAAACGCATGACGTTAAAGGATGATTACAATCAAGATATTGATTATCAGGTTTTTGACAAACTTATCAAAAACCCTTTAGGTGGCAGAATATAAAGTCTGGTTATAAAATATGTAATAAAATTAACCCATTCCAGGTAATAAAATAGGTGAGCTAAATATTTAGCCCAGCTTATAGTTGTATATTGATTATCAGATTTTACTCTGCCGGAGCCTTTTCCTCAAATAACTCCTTACACATCTCATCTACGGTGATGCCTAATGCTTTAGCTATATGGTAAGCTTCGTCTAACCTGAACCTGGCATTATCTCGAATAGTCAATTCTGATATTCTTTGTCTTGTTAAACCGGCGATTTCTCCAAGTTTGCTTTTATTAATCATTCTTTTTTCTAAAAATACACCAAACCTTGTCATAATTTTTTCTCCTATTTTTTTGATAAATAAACTCTTTTATACAAAATATGGTACAAATATGTTTAAAATTTTGAGTTTGTACAAAATATTGAACGAATGTATTTTAAGATATACAAAATATATAAATAAATATTTTTTTGTAGAGAAAAAATTCGCTAATAATTTGTAATTGATTTATGTTTGTTTTACATTTGTAGAGTAAACAATACAAATATAGATTATACATGAATCAACTATCTTATACATCAGCCACCTTCCCCGGACACAGTTTTCAGGTACTCTTTCTTGACAAAGAAGAAAATGTGATATACTTCCGGCACGTCCTGCCTGCTCACTGGGCAATACAAGCTAAAAGAGCTTTTCTCGAATATGCTTTGTATTTGAAAATAGAAGGATATAGCCATGACCTGAATGCTATTACTGATGGAGAAATAGCTGAATTGCTCTTTAACTTTTGTGTGGTGAATGTAGCTCCTGTTCAGGAGAAGTTTACCGTCTTAAATCGGTCTTACTCCAACCTGACAGACCTGATTGAAAATGAATTTGATACAACTGTTTCCCCTTTTACCAGTATCAACTTCTGCCAATTTATGAACCCTCACATGGTTGCATAATAAGTACGCTTAAAACGCCTTAAAATCGCTTACATCAATACCCTATAAACCCATAAAACATGGATAATCTCATCATACAAACAGTAAAAAAATTAATTATTGATAAACTTGAAAATGACCCTGAAATGAAGCTAATAGCCCTTAATATCCTCAAAGAGCAAGCTAAAATTTTAAATCTGGAAGAAAAAAGGGTTTCAGGGGAAGAGGTTGCTAAACACCTTAAATGCAAAGTTCCAACTCTTGCCAAATACAGGAAGAATGGTATGCCATACTATTTCGGAAAGCCCAACACTTACTTACTCTCTGAATGTATTGCTTGGTATGAAAAAGAGATGAAGATATACCGTAAAACCTATTTGAAATAAACCTACTTAAAATAAACTCATTTACAAATTCTAAATTCTCTATTATTATGTCAAACAAAACCAATACTTCCGAAAACAACAATGTTTCTGCAAACAACTCTGAAAACAATGAAAAACTTTGCTTTGAGACACATGACAAAGATTCATTCTACAATCCAGCCTTTTTTAACAGTTTTTTTGAAAATCTTGAAGACTGCCCTGAATTTTGCGTAGATGTTTTGGATCAGGCTATTTATTGCACTGCTCAATACTCAGCACTTCTTTCATCAAAAGGGGGAGATGTCAATATTCCGGTAGATGCTTCTGATACTTTATTCTTTCTCTATTCCATGAAGAGAGCATTTGAGAAGGGGATTGATAATTTGAAGTTTGAGAAGTCAAAAAGAGATAAAGCCGCCTGAAATACAGTAGAGCTGGGCAAAATATTTTTCCCAGCTCTGAAAATCCAATATAGCTTGGCTGAATATTTAGCCCAGCTCTTAAAATATAAAACTAACACTAATTTTTCTCCTATTCCCAGCTGTGGCAAAGGGTAGCGTTTCAAATGCGACCCTTCCAAAATCTTGTTCATCTTAAAATATAAACACATTTGCGACTGATTACTTTTGTTCAGAAACTATTTAAACCTGAGTCTGAGTTTTCAGAAGAAATCAACGAACGAAATATTTCCCCCGTTGATGTAATCAGTCAGGCAGTAAAGCTCTTGGATAGTAAATAGTTGTATAGTAGCCGGTATTTGGAGAAATAAGGGAAATAAACCATATTTAGTCAGCGAGTTCACTACTCGTCATAGCTAGTCGGATGAGGATTTCTTGCAATACAACTGCCTTATTATTAAAATTCATCTATAATTTCTACTGTTGCTTGTGCAAATGGGCTTTTATCTATTTGCATTTGTAAGACTCTTCTAAAATTATTTATTTCTCTTTGCTCTATTATTTCTTGGATTTTTGTTCTACCATGATACTTTTTCTCCAAGATAATTTCAATAGCATCATCAATACCCGTCAAAGTACTAGGCATATCATAGATCATAGCTATTGGTGCATTTTTTGGATCTAACTGAAACCAAGCTGGATGTCGTCTAAATTGTGTTTTCATTGCATTTTCAACAAAGCCGTGTCGTTGATAAAATAGCTCTGCCTTTTCTCTAATCTGTCCGACAAGATTTGTGGGTAAAACTATTTTTAATTTAAAGTCTGAATATTTTGTACCTTCTATTTCTAAAACCTCTGCTTGACGAGCACTTGCAACTAATCCTGAAACAAAGTTTTTATAATAGCTAATAGCTAGAGCTGTGGTGGGATAAAGACTTAGATGCCCCAAACGATAGTGTTCTTGAATTTTGTTTCCATATTCATCGCAAGCCAGTTTAATTGTATTAATATCATCAGCTTTATTAAATCTTGGCATATAGATTCCATTAAAGTCGCTAGGTAACTTTATACCCTCTTCAACCAATAAAAAAGATTTGTCTCTCCCTATTGCACCCAAAAATAAAGCCATTTCAAGAATTACATTATCTCTAGGCTCAATAACAATTTTATCATTTGTGAGAGTTAAGTCATCAGCTGTAGCAACAAATACTCCAAAGTCAAAATAGGACACCATTCTAACAAGATTCTCAAATGTGCTTCGGTTTACCTCCCATACATTTGGATCCTGCCAAAGGTAGCAGTCCCCCACACTTAATAAATTATTTTTAACTTTTTCGGCTATTGAATAGCCTGCTTTTGAAGAGCCTATGAATATCTTGGGTCTGTGGTCTGCCATATATTTATTTTAATAAGTAAGAATTGCATTTTTTATTACAGGACTTTTTAGAATTTCTTTACTTGAATCCTCAATTAATGTATCTAAATCTTCTTTCAATTTCTTTATTTCAGGAACTATATCATCATTTTTTAAAGGAGTTTCAGTACCATTTGGACTTTTTATATCTTTTCTATATTGTGGTTCATTAATTATTCTATTCATCTCATCTGATATTGCTTTTGCGATACTTAACTCATTGCCAGCTGAATATTGCAAATGAGCATCCCGAATAGCATGAACAATTGTTGTTAAATGAAAGCTTTTTAAAATCTTTAATTCTATTTCACTATCAGCTCTTAATGTTTTTAAAAGCCTAATTCCACGCCTTGACCCATCAGAAGTAGAATCACCTTTAAAATTAATATTACTTAAATGTGCAAATGGGAAATCCAATTCTTTTGTTTTTGTAGGGAATTTGTACAAGTAAATACCTTTATAGTATTCATTATTTGTCTCTATATATTGTTGACTATGATACCAAAAACAAAAAACTATATCAACTTTTCTGTTCAATGATTTATTGAATACAGAAACACATTTTTCTCCTTTATCATCAACTTCGTCATATATACTTTTCAAAATTTTAGTTGATTGTCTTCTCAACTCCAAAATATCTTCATCAGGATTGGAAGCGATATAATCACTTTCATTAGGAATATCAGGTGCATTGTAATGGTATCTATCAATTATCGCAAGTAAATCAAAATCACTATGGACTTTAATATTAGTGGCAGTCCTTACTGAACCTTGAGTTCTAAATGCTCTATTAAAATGAAGATTATACCCATCCTGAAGATGCTTTTGAACACGTCCAGCAGCTTCAATTGTTTTTTGGTTATATTTTTGGTCTATAGGACGCATTGACTCTACCAAATACTTAACGTTGTCAGGAAGTAGTTTAGAGCTAAAAGATTTTGAGATAAGTGATTCGTTTAACTCTCTATCAAATTTTCGATTTTGAAGATTTGTAAGTCGTTTTGTATAATCAAGCGTTGCCATTCTATTATTTAAGTGCCTATTGTCAATTTTATATTGTATTTAATTTATTTCTGATAATATAACAATGTGAAACGTAATTTCTATTTTATAAAACATATCCGAGGAAACTTACAAAAAAAATATTAGTATTTTTTATTTAGAAATAGTTGCTTTGCAATTTGGCAATAATGGTGTTTCTTGTCAATACGTAGTTTTACGGTATTTTTTACGTAGAAATACGTATTCCAAAGCCCAGTATAGAAGTTACATCTTTCTGGCTTTCACTTCAAATTTGTTAGTATCTGAATTTGTTATTCTTCCAAATTGAATTTTTGCTAAAAAATAGTTCTGTGGGAGTCAGTATTTGGAGAAATAATGGATATATTCCATATTTGCAGTGAGAGGCTCATAGCCCTCTCCATAGCTGGTTGAAGGAAAGCCCGATTGTAATACAGTCGGGCTTTTTTATTATATATTTAAAACTGGAACCTACCATATATTAAAAGCACTATTCTCAGATACATCTAAGTCAAACTTTGAAGCAATCTCGTAATCTAAGAGAGCAATAAAGTTATTAAAAAGTACATTATTACTAGACAAATCTCCATATTCAAAACTAAGAGATTCTCCTTCCAATGGTTGAAATTCAGGAAAATCTTTAATGTAGTTTTTATTAACTATACCTCTATTATGGACAATAAGATTCCTGTTTTTGACAGCTAGAGAAAATGCTTTTTCATCAATATCTGTCTTAAAAAGTTGAATGCCTAATCTATCGTTAAAAAAAGCCTTTATATCATTTATACCTCCATAAAATAACTGCTCGACTTTTTTTTCTACTACGGCTAAAATCAATTCCTCAATTGTGTTAAAATTAAGTATAAAGTCAAGACGCTCTGCTTCTTTAGATTTTAGAATTTGTGGTTTTTTTAAAATAACTTCTCCTAATATTTCTTTGAAATAAGATAATATATTATCAATAGTTCGTGCATAACACATTTGTCCGTAAAAATGCTCATGAGATGTTATGCTAAATAAACGGTCACCTACCTCAGATTTAATAATTTCATTAAATTTCGTATTATCTATCAATTCAGCCAATGTTTGACGAGCTAGATCTCTATTTTGGTCTATTAAATCGTCTCCCAGCATAAACATAATTATTATCAATTCGGAATGATTAAGTTCTATTCCGAAATTAAAATACGACTTAGTAATCCATCTTGGTATAATTGAACCTGTTGGGCTAATTTTGTGCTCCATAGTGATTAAGTAGAAAAAATGATTGAATAACTTTCCAATTTTGTTGAGACTTGATATAAACTTTTACCTTCTTTGATTTAATGGACTACTTGAATAGCCCACTGATTGCCATAAAATGTCAAAATTAGGCTTTAAGTATGTTTGCAAATCTGATTCATAGGTTGGTAAAATTATAGGAGGTAAAATAATATCATCTGTCATAAATGGCCGGCTAATGCCCCTTTCAGTTCTAATATTTCTACCAACTACATCATGAATGCTGAGGCAAACTAAAAAAGGAGTTTCTACTTTGAACTGCTTCAATACTTTCAACCCGTCTTTAACTTTTTTTAATGTTTCATCTATAAAACCACCTCCATACATAATATAAAATCTTTTTCCATTAATGTCAGTTTGCTCGAAGATTCTTGAGGTATAAGCTTCATAAACTCCATTTCTAAAAATTTGGTCGTATGCTTCAATCTTCTGTCTATCAGCACTAATAGAGAAAGCTGCATAGCCATCGAGATTAAACATCTTATCCCATCCGGAAGCATACATAGGTTGCATTGTGGTTGTCAAACTCATACTTTCTGCATTAGTAAAGTCAAGGGTTTGCTCACTTAAAAAACTGAAGGGAATAATTTGGATAAAAAAAGAAGTTGCATTTTCAAGTGTTGGAAACACTTTAAGATTTCTTACTTTCTCAATTCTTTGAAGCCTGAATTTTTCAGCACTTTCTCTTAAAACTTGATTTTGCATAAACATTTGATTAAGCTCATATACATCAACCGCATATTTGCCGCTATTTCTTCTTCTATAGAACTTATTAGTTTGATTGAAAGTAACCATTGCAGGAAGCCCATAACCTTTAGATATTCCAATAATTAAAACAAAGTGCCCATCAATCTCAAGTATTTTAAGAAGCATGCTTGAAATACTTGGCTCAGTATTTCCACTTACTATATCTTCTATTTGTTGAGTTAATTTATCTGCATTTTCTATTTCTATCCCACAAATAGTTTCAGGAGTTCCGGTATTTTGCCCCTTATCATCTTTACTTTCTTCTATTCCAAAAATTAGGCATCCGCCTTCTGTATTATACATGGCAGAAATGTCAAAAAGAAACTCCTTTTTATCTTTATCCTGACCAATTTTAAGCTCTTTTTTGTAATCTAATGACTTTGTCTCTTGGCTCCTGTTTTGAACAAGTCTCTTAATATCCGTTTCCTCAAGCTGTTCTACTCTCTTTCCTAATATATACATAGTGTTGATTTGATTTCTTTAAGATTATTGTTTAAAAATTGCTTCTAATTCCATGTTGAAGCAAATGTGTAAAACCATGTCAATATCTCAAGATGAAATATAGAAATGACTTTGTCAAGCGTATTTCTACGGTATTTTTCTTGAATGTTTGTTCAAATAAACTGCAACTAATTAATCACTAATACCCAATCTGATTCTTAAAGTGTCAAAATGCCAACAATAATGCCACGAAAATGCCAAATTTACTATGATGTAAAATATTGATAATCAAATACTTAATTGCCAAAATGCCAAAAATGTCAATAATGCCATATAAGTAAATAATTATTGTGATACATAAAAAGCGGAGGCAGAGGGAATCGAACCCCCAACGGTGTGAACCGTAGCTGTTTTCAAGACAGTGTCCTCGTCCATTCGGACTACCTCCGTATTGGTGGGGAAGGTTGGTTATGCTCCAACTCCTCGGCTGTTTCAGAACCACGCTTCTACTAAGTTAGCTTCATCCCCGGATTGTTATTATAAACTTTATTATATTTTGGAGGTATATTACTTTAGCTTGACCTGATACTACTTTTACTTAGTAATATTAGTATTGTCCCCTAAATCGTACCCCAAAGTATTAAAATAGCCTTTATTTTGTTAAATTAAGCATATTTTGTAGAGAGCAACGGACTCGAACCGTATTCGCCCAAGCGAACCATCTGTTTAGCAGGCAACGCCAGCCCCTGGCTGATTTACTCTCTGTAACTTAGTATTGCTGAAGGGAATCGAACCCTCATTTTCCGGTAGAAAGCCGGAGGTACTAACCGTTATACGACAGCAACAAAAAACAAAAAACCGCTTGCTACACATGGGTAACAAGCGGTTTCGGTTGAAATAAGCTAATTTGCTACAAGACATACCCCGTCCGTTTGTTACCTTTCAGGCAACTTTCAAACGAACTAAAGGAGAATATGATAGCAATAGTTTTCATGTATATGTATATGGGAAATACTGTTTACAAGTGTTTATGAAAAGAGCTTGCAGAAGTAACCTCTTTCCGGAAAATTTTTTTGAAAAATATTTATTTCAGACTGCCATAAGGTTGTCAGTGAAGCAAGGTTTCTTTACAAAAGTATTGTACTTCTTACATTTTTTAATCTATGAAACCTGTATTATCTCAGCAGTCAGTGGCAGCTAATTTTAGTCATGTACTTCTTTTCAAAACCAATATTCAGACTGTAGAAGACAAAAACTATATAAAATATGTGTTTGACAACCATTATGAAATCGAACGCTGGCATATAGATTTGGAAGATTGTGATTGTGTACTAAAAATCATTTCTTCTAGACTTAATGTTGCTGATATTATTGAGTTGCTAAATCTCTACGGATTTTCTTGTGAAGAACTGATTTGAAACACAAGCAGTCTGTTTTTTCAAAAATAGATTTTATTTGTTTACGTTTACAGTAACAGAGTTATGAGTTTCTTTATGAAGCCTTGATGATGGTTTGATGTGGATAATACCTGATTTAAAAATACAACATAAAAATCCAAAATTTAATCAAATGGGATTAGTTGCCTTTGATGCAATATTTGAGGAGTTGCCTTCTGCTAATTTACTTGAAACTAAACTTAAAGAGTATTCTGGATTGGATATAAGTTTAAAAACTTGCCCTTCTAAGTTTAAAGAAATTACCAGATATGAGATTATTTTAAATGAGAATACTGCATATCGATTTGATGGTCCGGTAATTACATTTTTAGAACCGTATGCATTGTATGATGGTAAATATAAAAATGATAAAAATACTATTGATTTGACAGGACCTTGCGTTGATCGGGTATATGACACAACTTTAGAAAACTACTTTTTTTTCGTACTATCAGCCATTTTGGCCGACATGGGTGGTATGGATAATGAAGGTAGAAAATTATCTGATACCTGGGCTTTTAAATTGTGGCAAAGGGAGAAATGGCAGGGAGAAGCATGGTTCAAAAGCAATCATAAAGAGCCTACACTTTGGGATGATTTTAGTAGATTATTCAAAAAAAAACAGAAAAAAAATATTGCTTTTTATTAAATGACGGATAATTGTATTGTACATACATCTGATACTTTGGATGGAATGCCCCGAATAGCAGGGAGAAGAATTTCTGTGTTTAATGTTATTTTTCAACTCTTTTATGGAATGAGCATTGAAGCATATTCAGATGAATTTGAAGTAAATAAAGAAGTAATTATAAGAGCTTTAAATTATTGCAAAGACAAGGTATGTATCGGAGATAATCCTAAAAATTTTTGCTGGGGATGTACGTTGTATAAGTATAAAAAAAAAGAAACATTCGAAGCATTTTTAAAGAGACAAGGTTATATAAACTATTTAGGTGATGATGGAATATTGGAAAATGGTGTAGTCAATATTTTAGGTGATATAGAAGATTTTCGTGAAGAGTGGGAAGGAGAAGATGGATGGAGCATGGCTGTGTCCGTTCTTGAAAAATACAACTTTAAACAAAATAGTTAGTTAAATAGTATATCTGACCATTAATTTCTGATACCTCAAATTTTACCTGCAATTAAATAACAGGAATTTACTATCCCTTCTTTTCACTCTATATGATTTTTATCAACTCCTGTATTAGCTATTAATCATCTGGTTTCTTGTCGGTTGTCATATTGTAGTGGCATGGTTTTACTGATTTTTGTAGAGAAGAAATTCTCCTCAACAAAAACGGTATTATTATGAAAACCACGAATTCCCTGTATAAAGGTTTGGCTGTTTTCAAGCCCATATCAGATAACCTATGGGACAGACATTCTTTCTTTGACCGTCCTTTTGGATGGAGTTTACCTCTTTCCCAACCTGTCTCTTTTCTGGATAATCCGGGCAGTGATGCCGTTCCCGATTTTAATAAAAATATTTCAGAAGATGAAGGCATTGTTCCAACATCGGTAAAGCCAAACATTAAAGTTGTAAAAATGCAAAACGCCTGAAAATGATATTTCAACTTAAACTATATACCTATGAAAACGATATTGTTTCCGACAGATTTTAGCAGGAATGCTGTTCATGCACTTGATTTTGCTATGTTGCTGGCAAAAGCCATACAGGCAAGAATTGTATTACTTCATGCTTTTTATGCAGTAAATGCTTTTGATGAGTCTTATGCTTCTCTTTATTCAGGAGATGTGATTGGCAAACTGGAGGAAGCTGCTCATGAGAATATGGGAAAATTAACGGCTGATATAAACAAACGTTTTGCGTGGGCAACATTGGAAAGCCGTATAGAACCCGGTTATGCTGAAACTAAAATTCCGGAAGTAGCAGAGAGTATCAAGGCAGACTTTATTGTAATGGGAACTACTGGTGCGAATAATGCTATTGACAAAATGATTGGCTCCACTGCTTTGAAAGTAGTAAAACATGCTACTTGTCCTGTATTGGTTATTCCGGAAAAAGCTCGTCTTCACGAATTCAAATCGGTATTGTATGCAGCTGAATTGGGCAAGAGTGAGAACCAAACGGTACAAAAAATACTTGATTTTGCATCTGTTTTTCAGGCGGATATCCGAGTTATCCATATTGAGAATGCTGAAAAGCCTAATCCTGAAACTAATGAATTAATGAAAAATCTGAAAAAAACTTTTCGGAACGATAATATCACTTTCAGAAACATTGTACGGAAAGACTTGTTTTCGGGTCTTGAAAAATATATTCATAATCATAAACCTGATGTGCTGGCAATTTCCCGAAAAACAAGGGGATTTTGGGAAAGTATATTGCACAAAAGTGTAACCCGACACTTTGCTTTGACTACCCATATTCCATTATTGGTACTTCAAAATGCAGAATAAATATTTTATAAGTTTTAATCCGAAAAAATATGAAAACTATTATAGTTCCTACCGACTATTCGGAAAATGCCTGGAACGCTGCCGAATATGCTGCTGCTTTAGCCCGCCGTACACATGCCAGACTAATTATTTATCATGCTTTTGTGTTTCCTGTAATTCTTACGGAAGTTTCTACTTATGAATTTATCTCACTGGAGGAAATGCGTAACGAACATCTTGAAAAATTGAGTGAACTTCAGCAAAAACTTGTAGAAAAATATAGAATTGATGTAGAGTGTGAATCTATGCCCGGATCATTGACTGATGAAATGGAAGGATTTTTTGAGAAAAGTAAGGCAGATATTGTAGTAATGGGTTTACGGGGTAATAATCCCCTTTCTAATTTGGTGATGGGAAGTGCCACTTCTTATTTTTTACAAAAAGCCTGTTTCCCAATGCTGATTATTCCTCATAAAGCCCTTTTTCAGACCATAGACAGGATACTTTTTGCTTGTAACTCTCATTTCGTTGCCAATCCGGCTACACTCAAACCTATGCAGGACATAGCTGCAAGTTTTAATGCCCGTGTAGAAGTATTGACAGTAGGAGAACCCGTGCTTGCTGGAATAGAAGAAGAGCAACCCGGGAATCTGGAGAGGTTACTTGATACCATAAAACACAATTATACCTATCTTGAAGGAAATGATGTGGAAGCTACCATCAGTCAGGAAATAGAAAATATTGAAGCTGATATGCTTGTAATGATTCCACGTAAGCTTTCTTTAATTTCACATTTGCTGGAGCGTAGTCACACCCATGCGATGGCTTTTCTGAGTGAAGTACCCTTGCTGGCATTGCCAGAAGTAAAGTGATCTTTCAGCCGGTTAGCTTTGTAACTATAGAGCTGGTGAAAGTTTTCACTGGCTTTATGGTTTGGTTAGTTTATAGAAAAAATGTATTGAAAGGTTTATTAAAACGTGAGTTCGGGATTGGCTTTAGTTGTAAATAGTTGATTTTTAATTGTTTATATATTTTATTGAAGCTAATTCCCAGCTTTATTTCATTCAAAGATCTTCTTACTTTTTTGGGCACACAAAAAAGTAAGCAAAAAAAGCAGCAGGGCAAAAGCGATAGCTTTTGAGCCAGCCTTGTGATAGGACGAGTAAAAACTAACCCTAAACCTTTAGCTCTCTTGTCAAATTCTCAGTTTTTCGGGTTAATTCACGCTGCTGTTGCATCTCTATCCTCTTTTTATCCCGAATTCACATTATGTTAGACTTATCAAGTCTATGGTTTTTAGTTCAAAGTTAGTGAGCAGACCTTATTTTGAGCATTCAAAAGAGATTTGTTATTTGATTTTCAGGCACTTATTCTACCGGAAAGTAAATCAGGGCAATGGCATAAGAAATTACTGAAATAACAAAACCAAACATAAAGATAGTATAGGAAGTACGTATGAATCTATACTTCTTACCTAATACCTTTCCTGCAAAATAAATATCATGTATCATGCTGGAGTAAAGCAGGTTGTTGTCTTTAATTACTTCATTCATTCCCCATTCGTAGTCATCCAGACTCATGCGGTGAAAATTGCCGAAAAATAGCAGGTTTGTTTTTTTTGAAGCAATATCATCACGACTAAATACGCCAGAAGTAACATTAGGGCGAGTTGCCAGAATAGCAAATATAATAGTAAGCAGACAGCTTACAGTAAGAATAGCAGTAGGTACTATCAGATTAGGATATTCTTCAAACTTACGAAAAAGTACTGAAACCAATAACGAAACGATAATAGAATTCACTGAAATCATAATATTTGCTTTATTATCAGCAATACTGCTTAATTCCATGTGATTGCTCGAAGTGGTTCTGAACAGGGTTTCTATGCCTCTGCCCGGCTTATTTTTTTCATCTTCCAGCTTTTTTTTGAGTTTTTCAATTTCGTTTTCCAGTTCTTCAGTTTTTTTATTCTCTTTTTGCCATTCTTTACTAATTCTTTTTTCCAGTTTTTTTAGATTTTTATCCTGAAGTGGCTGAAGATGTTGTTTCCCGTATTCTGTAAAATATTGATGATTTTTCAGAAAGCCAACACCTTCCTGACACCATTCGTTATCTGATAAATTTTTGTTTTTAAGATGTATAAATTCTTTACGAAGATTTTCAGAAAAAATCATAAATTCTTCTGAACCCAGATTGGCTAAGTCAGCATCACATAATACTTCTTCCAGTATATTTTGAGGGTTTTGAGGCATTTGAGTTGCTTTGATACAACCTATCACTTTCTCAATTCTGTTTTTTCCTACCCCATTCTCTTCCAAAAAAATTTTGGCTGCTTCCATTCCTCTTTCTTCATGACCTGGTGCACCACCGCTTGCATACCCTACATCATGAAACCAGGCAGCTATCACCAGCGTCTCTATGTCTTTTTTATCAAGACCGGAGTGAGAACCTATCTCTATTGCATTTTTTACAACAAACTGCGTGTGATTTATATTATGATAACAATATAGTGAATTATCAATTTGTTTGAGTAGTTCTTCGGCGGTTTGTCGGGCGTTTTGTACCAGTTCTGTTTCGTTGAACATATTATTTTTCAAATCGTAAAGTCAGAATAAGAATGGTTATTCGGCTGCAATAAGTATATTGGGTATTTCACTTTTTTCTTCTTTGTGTTCCTCATACAATGTATCAACGGCATATACCACTACCGGTTTGTTTTTACCCCGTAACAAAAATTCACCCATTGACTCTGTATAAATTTCAGAAGAAACACTTATTGTTTTATACACTATTTCTGAAATCAGCAAATCTCTGTCGCTGGCTTTTCCCAGTTCCAGCATCCTGGCGGTGGTATTAAGAACATCTCCATGATATGCTATTTCAGATTTAATTTTTCCAACTTCCGAACAAATTACAGTTCCCTGATGAATACTTGCTCTGAAATGTGGCATTACTGAATAATTGGTCAGATAATATTCTGATAATTCTTCTATTTTTTCCTGAGCTGCCAAAAAAGCATAGACAGGTAAAATACCTGTTACATCTTTCTCTACTTTCCACGAAACAACCATCTCATCTCCTACATATTGATATACTTCTCCTCCAAAATCATTGATGGGGTCGGAAATATCGTAAAAAAAATCTTGTAAAAACTCACTAAATTTCAATTCTCCCATTTCTTCGGCAAGTGAAGTAGAATGTTTAAGGTCTAAGAATAAAAATATTCTTTCTTCAGGCTCTGCATTGTGATACTTTCCCATGACCAGATTTTTTAAAACACCTTTGCCTAATTTACGGTCTAATTCTATCAAAAAATTGGCAAACATGTCTTCGAGAAGAGCAATAATCATTAACTGATAAAAATGTTGCTGATAAAATTCCTGAAAACTTGAAGGGAAAATGGTATCGCCCCCATGAAAACCTACTGCCAGACTTAGTCCGAAAACAATGTTAATAATTATAGCCAGAAGAATTACCAGACGAAATGTTTTAAACATTAGAAATGTCATAAAACTGCTTCTTCTAAAGAACATTTTGAACTCTACAGTATGAGTTTCTACCAAAGCAATAATATATCCTACAGGAATACCTATCAGCAATGAGCTTGACAAAGCCATAGGATTGAATCCCTTGATGAAGAGGGCATAAGCCAGAAAACCCAAAATGGTTCTGGCTATAATCGGTTTGTTTGATTTAGGTATTCTGAACCAGTCTGACCATGTATAGTTTAAAAACTCTCGTTGTTTAAAATGAGGAAGTCCCATTCGCCTGAATCTGTCAATTTTTTTCATAATATTTATTTATACTTTCAGAAATATATTGTCTGCTACTACGTTCTTTTCAAAGAATTCTCTAAAAAATAATTCTTTCATGACATCCGACACAGTATGTACGAAGTAAGATAACATTAGCATAACAGAAGACGTTTGAGAAAGGTTTATCTGCTATCACAATCCTCTTAAAACCTAACTTTTTCTTGTATTAACCTAATAAAAATATGAAAAGGATTTTATTGTTTTTTCTGCTTACTCTTATTCTGGTAAACTGTAAAACTACAAAACTGTCATCAGCCTCTTCTCATTCTGCACAAATTGTAACAGGTAATGCTGGAGGTGATGGTTCTTCTTTTGAAAAAGCAATTGTAATACAGGAAAAAAGCGAATTTAAAGGTATTGATGCTGAATACGCCTGGCTCAAAAATAATTATCCGGGGTACAAAATGATTAAGCAAAGCCTTGTCAATCATAATAAGAAGCCTTATGATATCCTAACTATCAAGACCGCAGACGGAGAGACTAAAGAGATATACTTTGATATTTCTAATTTTTATGGGAAGTTTTAGAGTATAGAATCAGGGAGCTTGTCTTATTAAGTCTCCTTACTTCTTTTGAGAAGCATATTCAATACTTTTATAAATAATACTTCTTTTTCCTTTCAATAATTTGCGACTTTTGTAAATGGTGAGGCGAGTAAAATGCCTGACATTATTCTATGATTTTTCATATTTTCTTTGACTTAGACCATACACTTTGGGATTTTGAACGAAATTCTAATGAAACACTTTCTGAATTATTTGACTCTTATCAGCTTTATAATTATACCAACATCAGCCGACACGATTTTCTGGCAGTTTTTCAACAAACCAATGCTCAACTGTGGAATGATTTTAATGCAGGGAAGATTACTCAAGCTGAGCTGAGAACCAGGCGATTTCCGATGGTATTTGAAAATTGTGGTATTTTACTGGATAAAGTTGATGACTTTGGAGAAACCTACCTCAAAATATGTCCAACCAAATCTCATCTTATACCAGGTACTATGGAAGTATTGGGTTATCTGAACAGTAAAAATTATCCTCTTTCTATCATTACTAATGGCTTTCCTGATACGCAATACATTAAAATGAAGTCCGGAGGAATTTCTCATTTTTTTGAACATGTTTTTACTTCGGAAAATACAGGATTTAAAAAACCGGATAAACGTATGTTTGAGGTGGCTCTTGCCAAAACAAAAGTGCTTGCTCAAAATAGTATGATGATTGGTGATACACTGGAAGCAGATATCAAAGGAGCACAAAATGCCGGTATGAAAACTGTATTTCTCAATATCCATGAAGAATTACATACCCATTCACCAGATTTTGAGATTAAAAAACTCCACGAACTAAAAGCCATTTTATAAACATCAGTCTTTCATTATAATCTTTTCTGAAAGGATTATTTTTCAGGCTCTTCTTCAAACTTACAATTTCTCTGTGCAATTTTGAGCCGTTTTTCGGGTCTCAAAAATAACTTCGATACATTATTATGTACAAAAACTATATTGTTCTATTTATCATTACTTTCTTCAGTTTTTTTTCTGTTTCTGCTCAAACAATTTCACAACTAGATGCAGAATCTGTTTTTAAAGAATACCAGGCTAATGGCACTTTTGTGTTATTTGATTTGCAAAAAAACAATTATGCAGTATATAATCTCATGAGAGCCAGAACAGCTTATTTACCGGCTTCTACTTTTAAGATTCTTAATTCCCTGATTGGACTGGAAGTGAAAGCAGTAAAAGATACTGCTGAAATTATAAAATGGGATGGCGTAAAACGTCAATTTCCAGACTGGAACAAAGACCACAGTATGAAAACCGCTTTTAAAGCATCATGTGTTCCGTTTTATCAGGAAGTAGCCAGACGAATAGGTGAAAAGCGTATGCAGGCTTTTGTAACGAAGGCAAATTACGGGAATAAAATTATTGCGGGTGGAATAGATCAGTTTTGGCTGACAGGTGGTTTACGTATTACGACTTTTCAGCAAATTGATGTGTTGAGACGTTTATATGAGAATAAACTACCTTTTACTGTCCAAAATCAGGAGATAGTAAAGGATATGATGATTTATGAAAAAACTGAAAACTATACCATAAGAGCTAAAACAGGCTGGGCTTTTGAGGCAAATCTGGGCTGGTGGGTAGGCTATGTTGAAACCGGCAATAAAATATATTTTTTTGCTATGAATATGGATATAGTATCTATGGAAGAAGCAGCCAAGCGAATCCCGTTAACCAAAGCTATTCTTAAAAAAGCTGGAATTTTGTGGTAACAGTGAATAAAGTTTTAGTGTAAAACATCTTTAATTTTTTAGCAAATTTAATTCATAGCTTCAGGTTTATTATTGGTATAAGGAAAGGATGTGACAATAACAGACTTGTAAAATGTATTCGTGTTACATCTGATAATTGAAATCTTATACTGCTTTAAAAGTTGTGTATTTTAGACTTGACAAGTCTTGGAATAAATCGTATGAATTGAGATAGTTTCCCGAGACTTACCAAGTCTTTCAAGCATTCTATTTTTCGTCGGTGTTATCAGGCATGATGTGCTTGTGTATAAGCTAAAAAACATCAAGACTTCTCTTTATGAGAAGTCTTGATGTTTAAGAGAAACAGTTTTATATCAGTATCCTGTATTTTGAGGGAATACTCCTTTATTGGAGCGGTCAATTTGAGTTTGTGGTATAGGACGAACCAAATGTTTATCAGCAATATTAGCAGCAGCCTGAGGATTATACAGCTTTACTCTGCTTACTAATATACCCCACCTTTTTAAATCAATCCAGCGAGTTTGTTCTCCGGCAAGCTCTCTGGCACGTTCTTCAACCAGAAAGTCAAATGTCATAGCAGCTTCTGTAATTTTCATGGCATCTTTTTTACCTGGCCAGCCAGCACGATAGCGTACTGCATTGATAGCAGCAGTAGCTTCAGTAATACTACCAGATTTCAAATAGGCTTCTGCCTGCATGAGATACACATCTGCCAGACGAAATACAAAGTAATCACGGCTACCTGCTTCATAAGTTCTGTCAGGACGCTTGGTATCAAAGAATTTCTGTAAAGTTGGAAAAAGAGCTTCTGAATATTTGCTCGGAACCAATACCTGATAAGGCTTGGTAGCACGTTCAGCTTTTGACATCTCATATCCTGGAATAAAAATAGTAGTATCCCCGGCTTTGAAAGTAACTTTAGACTTAGAATCATCAAAAGCAGTATTAAAAGTTCCGGGATTATTACTAAGCCATGTATCACGGAATGTCTTTTTATATCGAGAATCATTTACTCTTTCACCAAATACTGTATTGAGACAATAAGAAGTAGGTCTTAATCTTTTAAAAGGACGACCCCAGTATGTATCACGAACCATGCCAGCCTGTACGTCATATTGCATTCCAAAATAAAGGTGCAGGCTGTTTCCGCTTCCATTGGTAAGAGGGTCAGATGTATATTGAACAGCAAATACAACCTCGTCATTTACCTGATTGTTTTCATCAAATACACTTGCAAAATCATCTAATAGCTTGAACCCATACTTATTGATTACATTTGTGCATAAGGTAGCAGCATTGGAAAAATCATCAGCTGCTTTTGCAGAAGAATACCCTTTAGCGAGATAAACCTTCGCCAGAAGAGTCTCAGCAGCAGGTTTGGTCGCCCGTCCATAATCACTTGATTTTGATTTGGCTTCCAGGTCAGTAATGGCAGCTTGCAGGTCAGCAATGATAGCCGTGTACATTTCAGCTTCAGTAGCTCTTTTGGTTTCTTTAGTGGCAGACAAAGTCTCACTCAAGCGTAAATCCACTCCTCCAAATTGCATTAATAAGATATAGTAATAGTGAGCTCTGAGGAATTTAGCTTCAGCAACACGAAGTTTTTTAGTTGCATCGGATAGTCCTGTAACCTTTGAAGCTCTGTCTATTACGGCATTACAAGTATTAATTCCACGATATAATTCATCCCATGTTCCTGACAGATAATCAATTGTAGGATTTAATTGAGTATCATAAAAGTGAAAACCCTTGTAAGAGCCATCAGCTCCGGTAGCATATATGTCTGTTCCGTACTCTGTTAAGGTAAGCCCTTGTTGGGTTGCATAATAATATCGTAACGAAGAGTATGCTCCTTTTACAGCATCTTCAAAGCCAGTAGCTGTATAAAGATAGTCGGTCTTTACATTTGAAATTAATTCTTCTTCCAGAATATTTTTACATGCCTGATTTCCTGCTAACAGTGAGAGGAAAATCAAAAACTTGACAGATTTATATATATATTTCATGTTATTTAACTTTTAAAAATGTAATCAATAGTTTTACCACACTTAAAATTTGGCATTTATACCAAATGTAGTAACAGTGGTTGCCGGAGTAATACTATTATCAACAGCAGTCCCAGAAGTTTCAGGGTCAACACCATTGTATTTGCTTCTGTATTTTGACCAGATAAAAGGCTGCTGAATACTGGTAAATAGACGCAGGGATTGCATTTTTAATTTACTGGCAATATTTTGATTAAAAGTATAGCCAAAGTTTATATTTCTCAGCTTTACAAAAGTTCCGTCAAAATAAATGAGGGTGGTATTATACACAGGAAACTCTTGTGTGCTTTTAGGACGAGGAAATTCATTAGTCGGATTATTGGGGGTCCAGTAATCAACTTTTATTTGCTGATATCTGCCTGCAAGAGCATTATTGTTTTGGTGAAAACCACTTACAATAGTCTGTCCGAAACGTCCGAAGAAGAAGAATGATAAATCAAACCCTTTGAAAATGAATCGGTTTGTGATTCCGACACTAAATTTAGGAATATCAGAGCCAATAATCACCCTGTCGTCAGCAGTAATTTTTCCATCGTTATTGGTATCCTGTACTTTAATTTGTCCTACTTCACTTCCGTAAGATTTTGCTGCATCAGCTTCATTAGTTTGCCAGATACCAGCTTTTTTGTAATCGAAGAAAGTGTTAAGTGGTTGTCCAATAAACCAGCGGTTACCAATGTCGTCAACAGCCCCATTATAGAGAGATACAATAGCTTCTTTATTTTTGGTAAAAATAAAATCAGTTGACCATTTGAACCCACCATCAGAATCAACATTTACTGTAGTAAAATTTAATTCAATGCCTTTATTGCGGGTTTGTCCAACATTTCTTGTAATAGCACCAAATCCGATAGAACCTGGCAACTGGTCAGATAGGAGCAAATCTTTGGTATTTGTAACATATAATTCCAGTGAACCTTGAATTTTTCCTTTTAAAACACTAAAATCTATACCCACATTGGCAGTTGCAGAGTTTTCCCATTTTAAATCAGGATTTTCCAGAGTGCTCGGTCTGTATCCATAAGCAGCACTGGTTCCCCAGGCATAAGCAGTACGTTGTAAGATTGATTGAGTTTGATAAGGGGCTAATCCCTGATTTCCTACTTTTCCCCAGCCAGCTCTTAGTTTTAATAAATCAACCCACGCAATCCCTTTCATAAAAGCCTCATTGCTTATATTCCAGCCAACTGCCACGCCAGGAAAATTACCATATTTGCTATTTTCGCCAAATCTGCTTGAGCCATCCCGGCGAATGGTCATAGTCAACAGATATTTATCATTATAATCATAATTTATACGAGCCATATAAGAGTTGATAGCCCATTGTATGAGATTACTACCTACCCCTAATTGAGTACTGGAAGCTCCTAAGTTATAGGATTGTTGGGTTATTGCCGGAATTCCCTGAGAATCTATTCTGTATGTTTCATAATTATCTTTCTGAATAGATTGTACAAGGGTTGCACTAAAATTGTGTTTCTCTGCAAAAGTTTTGGTATAACTTACAATATTTTCAAGAGTCCAGTTAAATCCAAAGGTATTGGCATTGGATGCTTGAGCATCACCACCTTTACGGGCATTTGTTTGAGAGCCAATATATCTTCCCCAACGGGTAATGGTAAAGTCAGGACCAAAATTTAATCTGTATTTCAATCCCTTAATTGGCAGTTTAATCTCAGTATAAATGCTGTTAAATATTCTGTATCTTTTGGTTTGATCAACCTGAGCCCCCGGCACAATTTCAGCCAGCGGATTAGTTAACAGAGCATCATTTGTAGGAGCAAATATAAGATTACCATTGTCATCATAAGGTCTGCCTAATGGATTTTGCTGAAGAGTAAAACTGTAAGGATTCAAGTTTTCACCATTTCTTAAACTATACATGGTGTAAGAAGATACTCCAACCTTCAGCCAGTCAGTTACATTGTGGTCAATATTTACTCTTAATGAAGCTCTGCTATAGTTCAGACCGGCTGTAATGCCATCGTCCTTAAAATAGCCTCCGGCAATATAGAACTGCGTTTTATCGCTACCTCCCTGTATGCCCAGTGAATGATTTTGCTGAAAACCATTACGCAAAATTAAATCCTGATAATTAGTATTTCTATGTTCAGCAATACCGGCAGCTACGGCAGGGTCTCCTCCCAATACTGCTACTTTCGAATCAGCATAGGTATCAGCTACACCTGTTGGCACCGGATTTCCGTTGACATCTTTGTATAGATTAGTTGTACGATAAGCTTCCCTTACATATTCAGCAAACTCATCACCACTGAACAAGTGAATTTTATCCAAAGGTTTGGTAAGACCTACATACGTATCATAACTTACAGTAGTTTTTCCTTTGACAGCACCTCTTTTTGTAGTAATCAATACCACCCCATTCGCTCCTCTTGCTCCGTAAATAGCAGTGGCTGTTGCATCTTTTAAGATTTCCATTGATGCTACATCACTGGGGTTAAAATCTTCATAACCCCCAGATAGTGGAATACCATCTACTACATAGAGAGGGTCGTTACCAGCATTAAACGAACGACGACCACGAATCAGGATTTTAGGTACTGTGCCAGGTTTTGAACCGGATTGAGAAACATCTACACCTGCAGCACGCCCCTGAAGAGCCTGACCAAGGTTAGTAATAGGCATTTCCTGAATCTCTTTTGAACTCACCTGTGCAATAGCACCTGTTGTTTGACTTTTCTTCTGAGTACCGTAACCAACTACCACTACCTCTGTGAGGGCTTCAATATCATCCTGAAGTAATATATCAATTGCATCTTTACTCCCTACAACAACTTCTTGTGTTTTATACCCGATATAGCTGAATATCAGCACAGCATTATCAGAGGCTTGTATAGAATACTTGCCATTGGCATCTGTTACAGTTCCTGTAGTAGTACCTTTTACCATAACAGTTACTCCTGGCAAAGAACTTCCGGTAGCGTCTGAAACCTTACCCGAAACACTTCGGTTTTGAGCCTGTGCAAACTGCCAGCTTATTAACAGCATCAGCACAAGCAAATTTTTTTGTAATACTTGTTTCATATTTTAAATAGTGAGGGGTTAAAAAATTTAAAGTATATGATCGCACGTTTTGATAAATTCAGTACAAAATCAGGTAATAGCATTTTGCACAAGCCACCACTCTTGATTGAGACAGTAACTGATGCTTAGTAGAAAGTAGCTCTTAACCGTCAGAATTTTTCTGACTAAAAAAATGTAAACTTATTATTGGAATATTTACAAAATTAGAAATAGAAATATACATTTATCAATAAAATTTTGTCAATTTCTAATATTTTTTTGATAAAAAAGTCCCATTTTTGGGAAATAAATCACAAGAGAAAGAATTATACACTTTAATTTTGCAGATATATAAGATGAAACCTCAGCTCCTGAAAATATCGAATCCTGCTGATTGCTCATTTAATTTATTTGTGCAGGAATGTACTTATTTCTCTACCCCCTGGCACTATCATCCTGAATATGAGCTTGTTCTCATTTTGGAAAGTACAGGTAAGAGGTTTGTGGGAAGCAGTATTACTGATTTTAAGCCCGGAAATTTATGTATGATTGGTTCTTATCTGCCTCATTATTACCGCAATGATGAAGAATTTCTTATAAAAAACTCCACTCTGAAAGCAAGGTCTATTGTCATTCATTTTTTGGAAGATTTTTTAGGTGAAAAATTTTTACAAATACCTGAAAGCCAGGGAATCAGGAATTTGCTTGAAAGGTCGAAAAGGGGATTACATTTTGGAGAGCAAACGGTGGAAAAAATAACTCCATTATTTAAAAAACTACCTCATTTGACAGGTATGAACCGCCTCATGGAATTGATGGAAATATTGACTATTCTTAGCGAGAGTGAAGATAAAACAGATCTCACTACCAATCCGATATTAATTAGAAATGAGGTGGATTCTGACCGTGTAAACAAAGTTTTTGAATATGTAATGCAAAAATATCAGGAAGAGATACAATTAAAGGAAATTGCAGAACTGGCAAACATGAGTGAATCGGCATTTAGCCGTTATTTTAAAAAGCGTACAAGGCGGACATTCTCGCAGTTTCTTACAGAAATTCGTATAGAACATGCCTGTAAATTATTGATATTTGATAAAATGAGTGTGGCAGACATAGCCGTAGCCAGTGGTTTTAATAATCTCTCTAATTTTAACAGACAATTTAAAGCGGTTAAAAAACTAACTCCTATGGCTTACCGTACTAGATTTTTGCAATAAAAGTAGGCTAATTGTATAGATATTTGTGGGTTTATAAGCATTTTTGAAATGATTTTTCATTACCAAATTATTTCAAATTTATGAAGTACCTTTTATCACTTATTTTCTTCATTTCTTCGCTTGCACTTTCTGCCCAAAACACTTCTCTTCTCACCGTCGAAAAAATTATGCAAGACCCTAAATGGATAGGGACTTCACCAAGCAATGTTTTTTGGTCGGAGGATAGTAAAAGCTTGTATTTTAGCTGGAATCCTGATAAGAATAAAGCAGATTCGCTTTACAAAATCACACCGGCTAACCATACTCCCCAAAAAGTAAGTCTTACCGAAAGACTCTCTTTACCTTCGCAGGGAGGTTCTTATAATCATGCTGGTACACAAAAAGTTTTTTCTAAAAATGGCGATATTTTTTATCTGGATATAAAAACAGGTAAACTTCGTCAGATAACCTACACCAATGATTTTGAGGGTAATCCGGTTTTTAGTCAGGATGAACAGAAAATCATTTTTTCACAAAATTCAAACCTGTTTTCATGGAGTATTGCAACAGGAGAACTCCGGCAGGTTACAGATTTCAAAAAAGGCAGAAAACTAGAAACCCCCAAGCCCAACGACCAGGAAAAATGGTTGAAAAATGACCAGATTGCTACCCTGGAAGTTATAAAAGAACGAAAAGAGAAAAAAGATATTACCGATAAATACAATAAAGCCAACCAGCCCAAACGTCCCAAAGAGATTTTTACAGATGATAAAAATGTGGGTCTCGCTTCACTGACTGCTGATGAAAAATATGTGGTTTATACACTTAATCGCTTACCTGCCGGTAAAACGGCTATTGTACCTAGCTATGTGACCGAATCAGGTTTTACAGAAGATATTCCGGCACGGGTAAAGGTAGGCAATCCGGTTTCTGGAAATGAGTTGTATGTATATGATATTGACCATGATACTGTTTTTAAGTTTTCTGAAAAAGATATTCCAGGTATTACAGATTTGCCTGATTATGCCAAAGATTATTCCAAAAAAGATACAGCTAAAGCCAAAAAACCAGAAAACAGAAAAATTAACTTCTTTGGCATCAACTATTCTCCAGACGGGAAACTGGCTGTTATTCAAGCAAGATCTACAGATAACAAAGACCTGTGGTTGCTAAAATTAGACTTGCCTAATCATAAACTGATACCCATTTACAGATTGAGAGATGAAGCATGGGTAAATTTTGGTGGTTTTTCAGTAGTTGACTGGCTACAGGATAATCAAAATCTGGCATTAGTAAGCGAAGAATCGGGTTACTCTCATCTTTATCTCATCAATGTGGCTACCGAGGCTAAAAAACAACTGACAGCCGGGAAATTTGAAGTACAACAAGCCAATCTTTCCAAAGACAAGCAATTCTTTTATCTGGTTAGCAATCAGGTGCATCCCGGTGAAAAACATATTTATAAGCTTTCTGTTAGCGGAGGTCAGCCAGTTCAACTGTCTTCTATGACTGGGGCACATGAAATGTATTTATCACCTGATGAAAAATTCATTGCTTTCAGATATTCTACTACCAATAAACCCTGGGAATTATACCTGACCGAAAATAAAACCGGGGCAAAATCAACACAGATTACCAATTCAATTACTACTGAATTTAAAACTTACCCGTGGCGTGAACCTGAAGTATTGAGTTTTAAAGCAAGAGATGGGGCAGATGTGTATGCCAGATTGTATAAACCTGCCAAGCCTACGGGAGCAGCTGTGGTTTTTGTACATGGAGCCGGATACCTTCAAAATGCCCATAAGTGGTGGAGTCAGTATTTTAGAGAATATATGTTTCATAACTTGCTGGTAGATAAGGGTTATACTGTACTGGATATTGATTATCGGGGTAGTGCAGGCTATGGACGTGACTGGCGGACAGGCATCTATCGCTGGATGGGTGGTAAAGATCTTTCGGATCACGTAGATGCTGCTAAATTTTTGGTTGAAAAACATGGCATTGACCCCAAACGTATCGGAATATATGGAGGTAGCTATGGTGGTTTTATCACCCTGATGGCAATGTTTACTGAACCGGATGTATTTAAAGCAGGAGCAGCTCTGCGTCCGGTTACAGACTGGGCTCATTACAATCATCCTTATACTTCAAACATCCTTAATGAACCTTATACCGATAGTCTGGCGTATCGCAAGAGCTCTCCTATTTATTTTGCCAATGGCTTAAAAGGGCATTTGCTGATTTGTCATGGCATGGTAGATGTAAATGTTCATTTTCAGGATGTAGTACGGCTTTCGCAAAGGCTGATAGAACTAAAAAAAGAAAATTGGGAATTGGCAGTATATCCGGTAGAAGATCATGGTTTTGTGGAGCCTACAAGCTGGATGGACGAATACAAACGCATTCTTAAACTCTTTGATGATAACTTAAAATAAATCGTTTTTTTGAAATATGACTGTCATTGTCTAATTTTCGCCCGGTTTTCAAAAACCATTGTTTTATAGATTAGTCTCTTGATTATTTCAGAAACCTAAACCTTTCTTTTTATGGCTATTATTGAGGATATTCATGCCCGTCAAATTCTGGATTCCCGTGGAAATCCGACTATTGAAGTAGATGTACGTACAACAGGTGGCTTTTTAGGCAGGGCAGCAGTACCTTCAGGGGCTTCTACTGGTACTCACGAAGCTGTAGAACTCCGTGATGATGACAAGAAAAAATATTTGGGCAAAGGTGTTTTGCAGGCTGTTGAAAATGTAAATACAATCATTGCTTCTGAACTTATCGGATTTTCTGTATTTGAGCAGAATCTGGTGGACAAAACCATGATTGAGCTGGATGGTACAAAAAATAAAGGCAAACTGGGAGCTAATGCTATTCTGGGAGTATCACTGGCTCTTGCCAAAGCTGCTGCTCAGGAAGCAGGATTGCCCTTGTTCAGATATATTGGTGGAACTAACGCCAACACCCTGCCTGTTCCCATGATGAATATTTTGAATGGTGGTAGTCATGCTGATAACTCTATTGATTTTCAGGAGTTTATGATTATGCCAATCAGTGCAGTTACTTTCTCTGAGGCATTGCGTATGGGTACAGAAGTATTTCATAACCTGAAAAAAGTATTGAAAGATAAAGGTTTTTCTACAAACGTGGGCGATGAAGGTGGTTTTGCTCCTAATCTTAAATCAAATGTAGAAGCCATTGAAGTAGTACTTCAGGCTATCGAAAAAGCTGGTTACAAACCCGGAGACGATTTTATGATTGCTATGGATGCAGCTGCTTCTGAGTTTTATGATGCAGATGCCAAAGTATATCATTTCAAAAAATCTACTGGTGACAAGCTTACTTCTTCACAAATGGCTAATTACTGGAAAGAATGGTGCGATAAATATCCAATCCTTTCTATTGAAGATGGTATGGCAGAAGACGACTGGGCTGGCTGGGCAGAACAAACCCAATTAATCGGACATAAATGTCAGTTGGTGGGTGATGATTTGTTTGTAACAAATGTAGAGCGTTTACAGGAAGGTATTGATAAAAAAATCGCCAATGCTATTCTGGTAAAAGTAAATCAAATAGGTAGCCTTACCGAAACCATTAATGCTGTAAATCTTGCCAAACGCAATTCTTACAAAAGCATTATGTCGCATCGTAGTGGTGAAACAGAAGATAATACCATTGCTGATTTGGCGGTTGCATTAAATACAGGTCAGATTAAAACCGGTTCGGCTTCTCGTTCAGATCGTATGGCAAAATACAACCAATTACTCAGAATTGAGGAAGAATTAGGCGATACAGCCTATTTCCCGGGAAAGAAATTCTAAAAATTTAATTTAGAAGGGAAAAATCACCTGTTAATTCTTTTATTAAAAAACGTCTCCCCTGCGTTCCCTTTTGGGCATTAGGGTCTAATCATTATGAGAGAAATACCTTTTCGTCAAGCCTTGAGAGAGGCAATGACTGAAGAAATGCGTCGGGATTCTTCTATTTTCCTGATGGGTGAAGAAGTTGCCGAATATAACGGAGCTTACAAAGTCAGTGAAGGTATGCTGGCGGAGTTCGGTCCGGACAGAATAATTGACACTCCAATTGCTGAACTTGGCTTTGGAGGGATTGGTGTAGGTGCTGCCATGAACGGTTTGCGTCCTATTATTGAATTTATGACATTCAACTTTTCATTGGTAGCCATTGACCAGGTAATCAACTCTGCTGCCAAAATGATGTCTATGTCAGGTGGACAGTATTCTGTACCTATTGTTTTCAGAGGTCCTACCGGTAATGCCGGTATGCTGAGTTCTCAGCACTCTCAAAACTTTGAAAACTGGTATGCCAATACACCTGGCTTAAAAGTAGTTGTACCTTCTACACCTTACGATGCCAAGGGATTACTCAAAAGTTCTATTCGTGATAATGACCCTGTTATTTTTATGGAATCCGAGCTGATGTATGGCGACAAGGGAGAAGTTCCAGAAGAAGAGTACCTGCTTGAAATCGGGAAAGCCAACATCGTAAAAGAAGGGAAAGATGTAACACTTGTTACTTTTGGGAAAATGCTTTCACGGGTAGTACTGCCTGCTGTTGCTGAACTGGAAAAAGAAGGTGTTTCGGTAGAAGTAATTGATTTAAGAACAGTAAGACCTATTGATTATCAAACGGTTATAAATTCTGTAAAGAAAACCAACCGTATTGTAATTGTAGAAGAAGCTTGGCCTCTTGCTTCAATTTCAGCTGAAATTGCTTATCATATCCAACGTTTTGCCTTTGATTATCTGGATGCTCCGGTTATCAGAGTAAACAGTATGGATGTGCCATTGCCTTATGCCCCTACACTCATTGAGGCTATTTTGCCAAGTGTAAAAAGAGTTGTGCAGGCTGTAAATTCTGTAATGTATAAGTAACTTTAATGTTTTTATAAAAAAGCAGTTCTGCTATGTTATAGCAGAACTGCTTTTTGTTTAATGGGTTGATTAACAGTTAGATAGATGTTGAGAAAAAAAGATTAATGCTTTATTTAAAAATTTTACTTTTTCCTCTCAAAAAAAAACAGTACTTTTGCGTGGCAAATAACGATACCTAAATACTTATTTGCCATGCTCTCCAACAATAGGCTTTTATATGAAGCCCTCACTTACGACGATGTTCTCTTACTTCCAGCTTATTCGGAAGTTCTCCCTCGGGAAACAGATACTAAAACCAAACTTTCACGTAACATAGACCTGAACATTCCGATTGTTTCGGCTGCTATGGATACAGTTACTGAATCTGAACTGGCAATAGCCATTGCTCAGGAAGGTGGAATAGGTTTTATTCATAAAAATATGACCATCGAAGAGCAGGCTGAAGAAGTTCGCCGGGTTAAGCGTTCAGAAAGTGGGATGATTATCGACCCTATTACACTAGCCCAAAATGCTACACTATCCGATGCTATCCGTATTATGCGGGAGTTTAGGATAGGTGGTATTCCGGTAGTAAATGAAAATAACAAATTGGTTGGTATTATTACCAATCGGGATATTCGTTTTGAAAAAGACCCTTCAAAGCCAATTGCCGAAATAATGACCAAAAGTAATTTGGTTACTGCCAGACAAGGCATTGATTTGTTTCAGGCAGAGCAAACACTTCAGGAATTTAAGATTGAAAAACTACCGATTGTTAATGACAATTATCAACTCGTAGGATTGATTACTTACAAAGATATTCTGAAACGCAAAGACCGTCCCAATGCCTGTAAAGATAGCATCGGACGATTGCGGGTAGGTGCAGCAGTAGGAGTTACGGCTGATATTCTCGACAGAATTGCAGCTCTGATAAAAGCTGGTGTAGATATTGTTGGCATTGATACAGCTCACGGACATTCTAAAGGAGTAATTAATACACTTAAAGAAGTAAAAAAAGCATTTCCTTCACTTGAAGTAATGGTAGGAAATGTAGCTACAGGAGCAGGGGCAAAAGCCTTAGCAGATGCAGGTGCTGATGCAGTAAAAGTAGGAGTTGGTCCGGGTAGTATCTGTACTACACGTGTGATTGCTGGTATTGGTGTTCCACAACTTTCTGCTGTCATGGAGTCAGCCAAAGCCCTGTTAGGAAGCGGTATTCCGGTAGTAGCTGATGGAGGTATCCGGTTTTCCGGTGATTTGGTAAAAGCCATTGCAGGAGGAGCTTCCAGTATCATGGTGGGTTCGGTACTTGCAGGTACAGAAGAGGCTCCTGGGGAAGTAATTATCTCTGAAGGCAGACGATTTAAAGTCTACAGAGGTATGGGTTCACTGGAAGCTATGGAAGACGGTTCAAAAGACCGGTATTTTCAGGATGTGGAAGATGATATTAAAAAACTTGTTCCTGAAGGTATTGTGGGGCGTGTTCCGTTTAAAGGAAAAGTACAGGAAGTCATTTTTCAACTGGTAGGAGGCTTGCGTGCCGGTATGGGCTATTGTGGAGCAAAAGACATTGCTGCCTTACAACTTGCTGAATTTATTAAAATCACAGCAGCCGGTGTGCGTGAAAGCCATCCTCATGATGTGCAGGTAATTCGGGAAGCCCCCAATTACTCAAGTCGTTAATAACTAAAAGTTTAATATTATAGCCCCTGTGATATGGTATACATTACCTTTCATAGGGGCTTTTGTGTTTTTGGTAAATGGCGTATATAATTGTTATATTCAACCTCTATAACGCTGATTTATGAAAACACTATTAGCACTATGGCTGATACTGACTTTTGGCAGCATCTATGCTCAAAACAATTCAAATTCATGGCATAAAATAGATAATCTTGCCAGAAAAACTTCATTCATTCACCTTGATTCTCTTTCTAATTACATACAGCATGTTGCTAAAAATGAAGAAGATAAAATCAGGTTTATTTTTATATGGATTACCGAAAATATTGCTTACGACGTAAGTAAAATTTCTTCAAAAGAATATGATACACAGTCACAAAACCCTTTAAATGTTTTTCGCTCCCGAAAAGCAATTTGTACGGGTTATGCCAATATTTTACAGGAATTATGTAAGAAAACAGGCATACAGGCATATGTAGTAGAAGGAAATGCTTTTCAGAATAAGATAGCCGGACATGCCTGGAATGTGGCAAGAATTGATAATACGTGGAAACTGATGGATGCGACATGGGCTGCTGGTGTAATAGAGAATGGTAGATTTCGGCGAAAGTTTGATGATTCATACTTTTTTACTAATCCTAAAGATTTTGTTGTATCACATTTGCCTCTAGACCCTATGTGGCAGTTGCTCACAGAACCAGTCTCCAAATTAGATTTTGTTTCCCGTAAAATTTCTAAACTAACTGATAAATCTGATTTTTTTGCCTATCAGGATACACTGAATCATTTTCTTAAACTTGATGCCGAGAGTCAGGCATTGGACTCTTATAGCCGGGCATTGCGTTTTTCGCCAGATGATACAGTTATGCAAGATACCTGGCAACGCAAATATTATACTCAGGGAGTTTTTACTGCTTCTGACCTTTATGATGAAGCTACAGAAAATCTTCGGTTGTATTTTGATACTAAATACAAGGCTTTTGGGAATTTAAAATACCTCAATGATAATGAAAATAGTGTGAGAGAATGGCTTGAAAAAGCCCATCATTGTCTGGACTCGGCACTCACCATTTCCAGTAAAATCATCCTGCTTAAAGCAGCCAAAGCCAACTTTTCGCTTCTTCAGGAAAATCAGGAAAATATGATTACAAATCTTGCCTACATACAGGAAGAAACCGGGTTTGTTGAAAAATATTATGCTACATCCTTAGCTACCCGTCATCTGGTTTTGCAGAAATTTCCCCGTGTACTTACATTTTAAAATCATTCCAAATTTTCGGTCAATAGTTGCTAAAATCTGTAATCGGGCTTTTTATTGTATTTTTGCAAAAAAACAACATGAATAAACTGATTACCTACTTTTTACGGGGACTACTGCTTACTGCTCCACTTGCTGTAACAATATATTTGTTTATACTTCTCTGGAACTGGTTTGATACGCTTAATCCCATGAAAGAGTATCCTGGTTTAGGACTCGTAATAGTGCTTGTAAGTGTAACCCTCGTAGGATTTTTAGGAACCCGTCTCATTTTTCAACCATTTTTTACCCAACTTGAAAAATTACTCAATAAGCTACCATTGGTAAGTTTTGTGTATTCTTCTTTGAAAGATTTGGTTTCAGCTTTTGTTGGTGACCAGCGAAAATTTAATCATCCGGTTTTGGTTACCTTAAATCAGCAGAGTGGTATAAAAAAAATAGGTTTTGTGATGCAGGAAGATTTATCTGACTGGGATATACAGGATAGTGTAGCCGTTTATCTGCCACTGGCATATGCCTTTTCAGGGGAATTATATATTGTACCTAAAGAAAATGTGGTTTTGCTCAATGTATCAGGTACTGAAGCGATGAAGTTTGTGATATCAGGGGGAGTAACCCGAATATAATTTATAAAAACAAACTTTGCCCGTCAAATTTCTATAAATTTGAAGCACTTGCAAGATTGTATAAATAGTTTTTTATATTATCGGATATTTTGTGATTCATCTCTTCTAAAATAATTAAAAATGGAAAACAGCAATAGCAACCCGGCTGCTAAAATGGATGCCATACGGGAAATCCTTTTTGGTCAAACTGTTAAGGAATATTCAGGGCAGATAGAAAATTTAGAACTTTTTTTACAGAATAACCACGAACGTACCCGTCAGCAAATAGAAGAAATGCAAGTTCGTATTACTGAAATGCTTGTACGGACAGAAAATGTCTTTGCTGAAAAACTAAGTCAGATAGAAGAACTTACCCGTAATGAGCTCAGACGACAGGATATTACCCATATTGACCGAAAACAACTCAGTGAATTGTTGATACAGTTGGGTAAGCAGCTCAACCCTGTATATGAATGAAAATCTATTTTTTCGATTGTTGATAGCACAAAATATTTTTAACTGTCTGACTATGCAACCTTTAGAAGAACTGAAAACTTTTTTTGAAAAGATTTTAATGGATAATGAAACAGAGACCATCAACTGCATAGAAACTTTACGTAGTACCTCTAAAGAAACTATTGACAATAACAGGCAGCTTTTTCTAAAAAGTCTGGAAAATCTTACGGCTATACTACCACCACAAGAGCCTGAGGCGAATGATGAAATATCACAGGTGGAAATAATCAAAGAACTTGTAGGAGGCAATGACATACGCAGACTAAATCAGGCAATTTTAAGTCTGAAAGTTAATGTTGAAAAAAACAGTGAGGCAGAAACAGAGTTATTAAACAATGCGATAATTGCATTAATCAATGATTCGGAAGCTGTATATCAGCGTCTTCAGCAAAAAGCAGATATGATATGTCAAAATCTCTTTTCTCTTTTAGAAAATCAACATCATAGACACATTTACAGACAGGATACACAAGCAGTTTTTAATGAAACTGCCCAAAAGATATTCCCTCAGTAAGAATTTCACTAAACAAGTTTTTAGATACATTCATGCAAGATAACCTGCTTCTCGAACAACTGAGAGAACTGCTTCTCGAAAACGACAGGCAGGAACAGGAGTCCTTGCGTCAGGCTTTGGAAAAATTGCGGGAAGAACTACATCAGACAGACCCTCGCATGAGTGAATTGATGGATGAAAAAATCAATCAGTTATTACTCGATTTTCAGGGTAAGCATGCAGGTATTATTCTGAATGCTATTGATACAAAACTTAAAGAATCTAAAGATGAAATAGTAGAAGTGCTTTATCCTATAATGGGTAAATTAATACAAAAGTATATAGCCGAAGAGATAAAAGCCCTTGCCCGGCAAATAGACGAGCGACTAAACCGGATTTTTTCTTATAAAACCTTATGGCGTAGAATACGTGGAGAGAAAATAAGTGAACAATTGATTATAGACACAATGGCTCCCGTAGTGCAGGAGGCTTATATCGTGTACAAAGACTCGGGACTTTTAATAGCCAGCTTTTCCAGAAAACAAAATCCGGATCAGGATATGGTGGCAGGTATGTTTACAGCAATCAAACAGTTTGCCGAAACTGCTTTTCAGTTAAATTCGTATCAGGAACTGGAGGCTATTGAGTATGATAATTTTACTATAATTATACAAAACTCTTACAGATTTTATACGGCATTGGCGGTTTCAGGAATCGTATCAGAAAGTGTCGAAAAAAAACTGAGAACCGGCATGGCTGAGTTTAGTGAAAATTTTCTTTCTCAGACCGGACGTATAGACCTGCGTTCTTCCTCTTTTATTAATCAACAACTTAACAGTTTTTTCAATGAATATACCTTTTCTTAGCAGAAAAGTAATTTTGGTAGGAGGTTTTGGAGTAGGCAAAACTTCACTTATCCGCCAGTATGTACATCAGATTTTTACGGATGAATATCTTGTAACTATTGGTGTAAAAGTAGATAAAAAAGTAGTACAAATAGAAGACAAGCAGGTAAGCATGATTCTGTGGGATATTGCCGGAGAAGTATCCATGCAAAAAATTAATCATTCTTATTATTTGGGAGCCAATGGTATTATTTATGTAATGGATTTGAGTCGCCCTTCTACTTTTGAACGCTCGACTGCTGATGTGAATTTTTTCAGACAATTGCTACCAAAAAGTAAATTGCTGGTAGTAGGCAATAAAACCGATTTACTTACTGACTCAGAACTGAAAGAAATTCAGGCAAAGATACCTGTAACCTGTGATTTTTTTACCAGTGCTAAGAATGGTACCGGTTTGGAAGATATGTTTTATAAAATGGCTTCTTCATTTATCGAGTGATTTAATCGGTTCATCGTTTTTTTTTATACTCTGTTTTTTTTTCAGGCATTTTTACAAAAATGAGTTCAAACAATGGATTTGATGGCTTACAAAACAGAATATCTACAGAAAAAGTGTCAGTTTATTCTATTTGATAATGAAGGCAACATAAAAGATAGTTGCGAAACATTATTTCGTTTAAGTATCCTGAAAAATAATAATCTTTTTGATTCATTGCCGATTCTGGAAAGTATTGCTTCAGAGTTACTTGCTTTGCAGCCACAATCTTCAGGATTTGAGTTGCAATGTCTGGAAACAGATGAGTTTGGTAAAAATGGAATCTATGATTTCTGGATAGAGCGGGTGGGAACAAATCGCTTGCTTTGGATTATAGTAGATAACACGAACCATTATCAGTATCTGCGTATTTTACAATCTGAACGTAATGTTTCATTAATATCTCAGGAGTATATTGAGATAGAAAATCGTGTCATTAGTGCTGAAAAAGAATTGCTTAATCTGAAGAACACTGAACTGGAGCGGATGTATAAATTCAAAACAGATTTTTTTAATCACATCAGCCATGAAATAAGAACTCCTGTACACGGAATTAATGGAATAGCCCGTATTTTAAGAGAAAAAGCAGATACACAACCATTAATTCAATATACGGAAACTATTCTTAACACAGGAAAACACTTACTTGGGATTGTAAATGAACTTTTAGACCATGCCCGTCTCGAAGCCGGTGAAATGAATTTTGAGAAAAATTCATTTAATATCCGAAATGTGGTACAATCAGCAATTGATTTATTTGCTTACGCTGAAACTGAAAAAAATATCATGGTGGCTTGTCGTATTGCTCCTGATGTGCCTCAGTTGCTAATCGGAGACGAAAGACGACTTTCCCAAATACTTTATAATCTTGTTGGAAATGCTGTCAAGTTTACTGAAAAAGGAAGTATTCTTGTAAAAGTGTCAGTAAAAGAAAAAGATGCGGCTTCCTGCCGATTGATTTTTCGGGTAGAAGATACTGGGATAGGCATGAGTGAAGAGCAATTAAGCCGACTGTTTACCCCTTATTATCAGGCGGAGAGTTATAAAAAATATGCTGGCACAGGATTAGGTTTATATATTATAAGACAAATTGTAGAACTACAGCAAGGAAATATCAAAGTAGAAAGTCAACCTGACAAAGGAACAGTTTTTATTTTTGAGATACCTTACAAGATAAATATAAACCTGCCTTTCACTACCTACCTGCGGCAGCAACTTCTTGAAAATCTGCGTATATTGTTAGTAGATGATGATTATATCAATCAAATGGTAGGGAGTCATTTGCTAAGACAGTGGGATATTGCTACAGAAATAGCAACAGATGGCAAGGATGCTGTAGAAAAAGCACTTTCCAGTCATTTTGATATGATATTTATGGATGTGAACCTGCCGGAGCTTTCAGGAATTGAGGCTGCTTTACTTATTCATCAACACAAACCTGAGCTACCGATTGTAGCGGTTACAGCTACTGTAGAGGAAGCTGATTTGGAATCTTGTAAAAAAGCAGGCATGTTTTCTTATTTGCTAAAACCATTTACTGCTGAAGAATTATACAATACAATTATTAATTGTATTCACCCTGTCATTTAATTCATCTTTTTCCTGTCTATAAGTGTCTTCAGTCTGTACAGGAGAAACCTTTTGGATTTGTTTTTTTGAGATAAGCCCTGAGTTGTTATAAGGACTTGTTGTTAAATGCTAATTGTCATTGTCTTGTCTCCAGAGGTGTTCACTTCGTGTATTTATTAACTGGGTCACTCTACTGATGATTTTTTGATGTTAAATAATGCAAAACCATGTTTGTTTGATTTGATAGATAGGGTTTAGGTTGTGGAAATTTACTACTAATTGTTTTTTCTTTTGCTAATTTTCAACAGTTACCCAAAAAGCATGTACTTTTATCGTGGAATAGCTGATTTAAAAATGTTTTCTATCAATTTTCGTAATAAAATCTATACCCCAACGGATCTGCTGAATGAGATTACAGAAGATGATTTATCAGATTATGAGCAAAAAGTAGTTCTTTTTTGTAGAGAGTGGATTACAGGCAGACAGCAATTTATATTGCATACTTCGGGCTCTACCGGAACACCTAAGCCAATAACGATTTTACGCAAATACCTGCAAGCAAGTGCAGCCATGACACAGCAGGCACTTGGACTCAAAGCAGGAGATAGCTCCCTTATTTGCCTCAATACTCAATATATAGCAGGAATTATGATGCTTGTACGGGGAATGGAAATAGGCATGAGAATGACTGTTATACCACCAGACAGCCTTCCTCTGGCAAATTTTCCGGAGGACATTGCCTTTGACTTCCTATCTTTTGTACCTTTGCAGATACAGGAAATGCTGACAAAGATTCCTGAAAAAATACCTGTTCTTAATCGAGCAAAAGCTATTATTTTAGGTGGAGCAGGTATCAGTGAGATACTTGAAATGGCTTTGGAGAAAGTGAAAGCACCTGTTTGGCATACATATGGTATGACTGAAACAGTTTCACACATTGCTTTGAGAAGACTTAACGGAACAGAGAAAACAGATTTTTTTATAGCTTTGGAAGGTGTGAAAATCAGAGCTAATGCTGATAATTGTCTGGTGATACATACGCCTACCGCAGAAAAAGAGATAGTGACCAACGATGTAGTAGATATTTTATCAGAATCTACTTTTAAGTTTTTGGGAAGAATTGATAATGTTATTAATTCAGGCGGGGTAAAAGTGCAGGCTGAAAAAATAGAAAAGGCGATAGGAGGAGTATTTAATGATTATCAGATTGTTACCCGGTTTTTTGTAGGAGGGCTGGCAAATAAAAAATTTGGAGAAAGTGTTACTTTATTTGTTGAATATCCTCTGAAAATAAGTCTGGAACAGATTCGGGAAAGCCTGCTTGAACAAGGTATTTCAAAATATGAACTCCCCGTAAGACTGGAAATTACCGGAAAATTTGATGAAACGCCAACGGGAAAAATTGAAAGAAAAAAAATGATAGAAAAACTTGATTTCTATATTTGGGAAGCCAAACAGGAAGATACAAAAATACTTGCAGAAATAAGCCGGAAAACATTTTATGAGACTTTCCGAAATTCTAACAATCCAGATGATTTGGAAGAATACATGTCCTCAGCATTTGCAGAAAATGTGATTAAAGCAGAGATTTTGAATCCGGAAGGTACTTTTTTTCTTGCATATCAGTCAGGCAAAATTGCCGGGTATCTCAAAATCCGGAAACAAAATTCCTACCTTCCTGATGAAAATGCCTTGGAATTACAAAGATTGTATGTATTAAGCGATTTTCAGGGAAAGCAAATAGGACAGAAACTGATGGATTATTGTATCAATATTGCTAAAGAGATGCAGTATCAATGGCTTTGGCTGGGAGTATGGGAGCATAATGCAAGAGCTATCAGCTTTTATAAAAAAAATGGATTTGAACAGTTTAGCTCTCATAGTTTCATGCTTGGAAGAGATAATCAGACAGACTTGTTAATGAAAAAACAGCTTTGTTGAGATTTTATGCAAAAAGGAACACTTTTTTTAATCCCTACTGTATTAGCTTCAGACACTTCTGATAAGGTACTATCGCCTCAAATCAGGGATATAATAACCAATACCAGGCATTTCTTTACTGAAAATATTCGTACAGCCCGACGCTTTATCAGTGAACTCAATCTTGGTATAAAGATAGATACCCTCAATTTTTACCTGCTCGATAAAGATACCCCTGCTTTTGAAATAGAGAAGCAATTTGCTCTTTTTGAAAGTGGTAAAAACATAGGTTTGCTCTCAGAAGCAGGGTGTCCGGGTATAGCTGACCCCGGTGCAGTGGCTGTAGCTCTGGCTCACAAAAAAAATATTAAAGTGGTACCACTGGCAGGACCTTCGGCTATTTTATTGGCACTGATGGGATCAGGAATGAATGGGCAATCTTTTGCTTTTTATGGCTACCTGCCTATTGATAGAAATGAACGCATCAAAACAATACGACAACTTGAAACGGATGTATTTAAGAAAAAGCAGACTCAGATTTTTATGGAAACTCCCTTCAGGAATAATCAACTGCTTGAAGACATTTTATTGACCTGTCGACCAGATACCCTGCTTTGTATCGCTTCAGAAATTACAGCTACTACTGAATTTTTAAAGACACACCCTATACAATACTGGAAAACACATGTACCAGATTTGCATAAAAAACCTACAGTTTTTTGCCTTGGGAGATAATATCTGCTTATTTTTATAAGTTTTGACTTTTCTCTGCTAAACTCTTATATTTGAAAAGACTGACTCTGCAACTTGAATAGTGTATTTTCGTATAACAAATACATTAACCACTACATACTTATATGCGAAAAATTACTTTAGTTACTACTTTTTTGATGTTTGCTACTTTGCATGTTTTTTCTCAAAATGAACAAGCCAGTACCAACAACAATACAACCACAACTACTGAAAATAAAACTGAAAAAAAAGTAGATAAAAAGAATAAGTACAGTGGCAAACCGTATTACCACCCTGATTTCAGAACAGATGAAGACCACGATGGAGTTCCTAACGGAAATGATAAGTGTCCACATACTCCTAAAGGTATTAAAGTAAATACATTTGGCTGTCCTCTTGATACAGATGAAGATGGTATTTATGATTATGAAGATAATTGCCCTACTGAATGGGGACCTATCGCTAATTTAGGTTGTCCGTGGGGTGATAAAGACAAAGATGGTATCTACGATGATCGTGACAAATGTCCTGATACGCCAGGAATTATCCGTTTTATGGGATGTCCTGATACTGATGGAGATGGAATCCAGGATTCAGAAGACCAGTGTCCTACGGTGCCAGGTGTAAGAGAATACAGAGGCTGTCCGCCAGTAAAAAAAGATACAGATAAGGATGGTATTTATGATGATGAGGATGTTTGTCCTAATGAACCCGGTATTCCTGAAAATCACGGTTGCCCTCCCGTCCTTAAAATGAAAGAAGCCATTGAAGAAGTAATCAAGAATCTTAACTTTGACTTTGCCAAAGCTACTATACGTGAAACGTCTTATCCTTCTTTGAATAAACTTGCTGTACAGCTTCGTCAGAATCCAGGTTATAAGCTTGTGATAGAAGGACACACAGATAATGTAGGTGACGACGATTTTAATCTGCAACTCTCCAGAGACCGTGCAGATGCCGTAAGAACTTATCTTGTACAATGGGGCATCACTCCTGACCGTATTACTACTAATGGTTTCGGAGAAACTAAACCTGTAGCTACCAATACCACAGATGAAGGCAGACAAATGAACCGTCGGGTAGATTTTACAGTAAAACCTGAATAATTACTTACCAATCATTGTTGATTTTTTCTGAAAAGGGAAGAATAAAGTTAAAACTTCATTCTTCCCTTTTGTTTTTTCTCAACGAACTCATTAATACCTATTTAAAAAAACAAAATGTGTAATAAAGACTTGGTAAGTCTTGAGAAACCATCTCCATTCATCAAATATCTCTCAAGACTTGCCAAGTCTCACAAATACATAACTTTTAAAGCAGTATAAAATAAATATTTAATTTTTCAAAACCTTATACTTTCAATAATAGTTGAAATATCAGAAAGTTCTGAAAGAAAAGATATTATGAAAGCAAAGATATTATGAAAGCAAAGATTATCATCTGGTTTCGAAATGACTTGCGTTTACATGACCATGAGCCTCTAACTAGAGCTTTAGCCAAAACTCAGGATGTTTTACCTGTATATTGTTTTGACCCACGGCAGTTTAAACAAACTTCATTAGGTTTTACCAAAACAGGCTATTTCCGTCTTAAGTTTTTGATAGAGTCAGTTGCAGACTTGCGACGTTCTCTGCAAGAAAGAGGGAGTAATCTGGTAGTAAGGATTGGCAAGCCGGAAGATATTATTCCAGAACTGGCAGAGACTTTTGAAGCCACAGCCGTATTTGCAAGTAAGGAGGTTGCATCGGAAGAGATTTCTGTAGAGAATCTTCTCGAGCAAAAACTCTGGAAAAGGAAAACTGCTTTGGAATTGTTTTATACCCATACTCTTTTTCATCCTGAGGATATTCCATATCCTGTTCATAATTTGCCTGATATATTTACGGATTTCCGAAAGGAAGTCGAACGTAGTACGACAATTCGTAAATCCTTTTCGACTCCTGAAGCATTAATGCCTTTTTCCGGAATAGATACAGGAGTAATACCAGAACCAGCAGATTTTAGCATTGAGCCAGTTGTGTCTCAGTCTGAAAAAGCTGTACTGATGTTTAAAGGAGGGGAAACAGAGGGTTTGAAAAGATTACATAATTATTTCTGGAAACAGAATCTCTTAAAAAACTATAAAGAAACACGAAACGGACTTCTTGGAGCAGATTATTCTTCCAAGTTTTCTGCATGGCTGACATTGGGATGCCTCTCACCACGCAAAATCTATGAAGAGATAAAAAAGTATGAGTATGAACGTGTCAAAAATGAATCAACCTACTGGCTTGTTTTTGAGTTGATTTGGCGGGACTATTTTAAGTTTGTTGCCAAAAAGTATAAAAATCAAATTTTTCAGAAAGGTGGTATTCGTGGTGGCAATCGAATCAATCTTAAAGATGATGAATATTTATTTGGCAAATGGTGTAATGGCGAAACAGGTATCCCTTTTATAGATGCAAACATGAGAGAATTGCTGCTAACGGGTTTTATGTCGAACAGAGGCAGGCAAAATGTTGCAAGTTTTCTGGTAAAAGACCTTGAAGTAAACTGGATATGGGGAGCAATGTGGTTTGAGTCTCAGCTAATTGATTATGATGTATGCAGCAATTGGGGAAACTGGTTGTATGTAGCTGGCGTAGGGAACGACCCTCGTGAAGACCGATATTTTAATATTATTACTCAAGCCCAGCGTTATGATACAAATGCAGCATATACTAAATATTGGCTTCCTGAATTAGAACTCGTACCTTCCAAAAAGATTCATCATCTTAATGAATTATCGTTGGAAGAGCAAAAAAATTATGAACTGATAGTAGGAGTGGACTATCCTCAACCTCTCGTAAAATTAAATAAAGGTTTGAGAGTATAAAAAAAAGTCGGCAAGATCATTAATTCTTGCCGACTTTTTAGGATTTATATCTGATAGTCATCGCTTCTTTTGGTAGTATCCAGAAAATCAGAGAAAGTATCACCCCGCAAACCCAAACGAATAGTTTCCAAAGGAATCAGCTCATTAGGGGCAATATTGCCAAGGTTCACATTGGTTCCCAATAATTTGATAAACCACACTTGTTGTGATTTTTGAGGGGCTTCCCATATTATTTTTTCAAAAGGTACTTGTGTCAGTATTTCTTCTACCAATCCACTTCTTACTTCGCCTGTTGATCTAAATAAGCCTACATTTCCACCTTCACGGGCTTCTCCAATTACTTTCCATGCTCCTGCCTGAAGTTCGGCTTTCATCAAAGCAATCCACTTGTAGGGGGGAATTATCTTTTCGGCATCTTTACTACCTACTTCCGATAAAACTGTGACCTGCTGTGAAAGAGCTTCTATATATTTACACTTTATGTCATGAGCTAGTTCTATAGAACCATCTGATACTTCTGCATGTGTAAGTTTATATTCATCAAGTAACTTACGATAGTCATCAAACTGATTTCTGACAATAAAAGCTTCAAACAAAGTGCCACCAAAATAAACAGGAATATTATATGATTTATAAATAGCAAGCTTTTCACGAAGTTTGGGAGTAAGATAAGAAGTTGCCCAGCCTAACTTTACAATATCCACATATTCGCTGCTGGTTTCCAGAAAATCTTCGGTTTCTCTAAGGCTTAAGCCTTTATCCATTGCCATTGTAAATCCATAATCTCGGGGTTTTTGAGTACGGTCGGGAAGTTGTGTCAGGTGATAATTCATGTCAGAAATCAAAACCGCATGTTGCGGTAAAAGTTTGGTATAATAATTTTGTGCATCATTGATGGAGCACAAAATTATTTTATTTAAAAAAAAACTCCGGCAAAAATAACCCCTATTTTTTAAAATTCGCAATTCTTGTACTAAAACTCTGCAAAAATTAAATCAGATACTTCAACTCAATTGGGCTCTCTAAACTGATCAATAATGCGATAAAGAGCTTTTTGTTGCTCAAGGTTTACACAAAAATCAAATAAAAGTGTGTGTTTATCAAAATCAGTAATCAGGGCAGTTTCCAGATATTGGAAAGCTTGCTTGTATCTTCCGGCAAATAATAGATAAACCGCCGACCGATAGAGGAGTTCTGCATTTTCGGGAAGCTCATCAAGTCCTTCCTGTAAAATATTGAAAGCTTTGTCATGATCTCCCTGTTCAAAAAACAGCAATGACCAGTCGAGCCATATACTTGGATTATTAGGCTGAAGATTAGCAGCTTCAGTATATGCTTCTGCAGCAGAGATAACATTCCCTATTTTTGACTCACATGAAGCCAGAACAGTCCAGTACTCGGGGTCAGTTTCATTAAGTTTGATGGCTTTTTTTAAAAAGTGAATAGCTTCATACCATTTTTCCTGTGCTTCCAGACAAGCTCCCACACCAAACCAACCCTCATCCCATTGCTGGTCGAGCTGAATGGCATGTTTGTAATGTTTCATAGCTTCATCATACTTTCCCAGATATTCACAGGCTGCTCCCAGGCAACAATACACATCTGGCATAGGAGCCTCATACTTAACGGTACTTTCATACGCTTCTTTCGCCTGAGCATATTGTTTCAGGTTCATAAAAGCATTCCCCATGTTGTAATATGCTGAGGCAAAATCCTCTTTTAACAGAGTAGCATAATCATAAGCCTTCACTGCATCTTCAAAACGTTCCAGTTTGCTATAAGCAATACCTATATTATACCAGGCATTAAATGAAAATGGGTCTTTTTCCAGGAATTTTTCGTAATACTCCAAGCTATGTTCCAGTTCTCCAATAGCATCCAAGCAATATGCCAGTTCATACAAGGCATTCTCATTAGCCATATTTCTTTCAATTACTGCTTTATAATTTATGATAGCTTGTTCATATTTGCCCCAGCTTTGATAAGCTAAGCCCAGTTGAAAGTGAATATGTTCAACATCGTCTGAAACAGCAAGAGCATTTTCCAGCATTTCTACTGACTTTTCAAAGTTTCCAAGCAGTGTATGTATATTTCCTTCCAAAATCAGAATTTCAGGATCTGTAGGATTATAGAGCCGGGCTTTATTTAATATATCAAGGGCTTCTTCTGGTTTTTGGTCTTGTATCAGCAAATGAGCTTTATCAATCATTAACTCTGCTGAGTATGGATATTGTTCAAGAGCATAATTGCAGGCATTTAGGGCTTGTTTAAATTTGCCATCTTCAATATATCCGTCTATAATTTGTTCATAAGTTTCTATACCGAAAAATATACGTTCCTGATTATGAAGCATTTCTTCAAACAATCGAATTGCCTGACGGCTATCTTCCCGGTCTCTGTAGAATTCACTTTCCATGTGAGTGGCTGTCTGCTTAATTAAAAATATTAAAAGGCTGGCTGATAATTTTTTGAGACTATCATTAATTCAGACAAACGCAGGTTATCCCAATTAATTGCCCAACAGTTGAAATCAGCATTCAACAAGTTAATCATTTACTTATTTATTCCCAAAAATTATTGTAACACTATTTTATGACAATTTTGTTCCTGATTTCAGCACAAACCCAGTCGAGGGTTTCATCTAAACTATGGAAGTTGAAATCTAGCTTCTCCTTGATTTTTTTGTTGTCATAAATATAGTTTTTGCCAGCAATCAGGGCAGTTTCACGACTTATCAGTGGTGAACTTCCTGTGAGAAAGCTCCTGATTCTTTCAATTCTCCACAATATATTCAGCCAGAAAGTATTCACAAGAATATTGGGTTTTTTGAGATTAAGTTTTTCAGCAATCTTGCCAAAAAGTTGTTCGTAACTTACATTTCCAGCACTTAAAATAAATCTTTCTTCAGATATTTCCGAATAAATCAGTCGAAAAATTACCTCGGCAATGTCTCTGGCATCTATATAATTGATACTTCCTGCCGGGAAAAATTTCTTCCCTTGTAAGACAAACTGAAATATTTTGTTGCTGCTCCGGTTTAAATCTCCCGTTCCCAGCACAAACGAAGGATTGACAATGAAGGCATCTAATCCTTCAGCTATTCCCCGCCACACTTCCTGCTCAGCAGCATGTTTGGTTTTGGCATATTCAGTATTATAATGACTGTCTTCCCATTTTGCTTTTTCATCAATGAGCTGGTGTTCTCCTCTCCCCAGAGAAGCTACAGAACTGATAAAACAAAAACGGGAGATTTTATGATACAGACTGATATTGACAAGATTGGCAGTTCCTTCAACATTAGTAAGATACATTTCATCTTTTAATTTTGGATGAAATGATACAATAGCAGCAGCATGAATCACAGCCTCACAACCTTCTATGACATCTTTCAAAAAAAGTATGTCCAGAATATCACCATCTACCCATTCAATAAGGTGATTTATATCAGCTAAGACATCTGTGCTGCTATCGGGACGTTTAAGGGCTTTTATTTTTTTGCCCTCCTGTATAAATTTTCGGATAATATGGCTGCCCACCAGACCTGTTCCGCCTGTAATAAAAATGGATTTTGTCAAAGAAAGAGGTAGTTTCAGAATAGTACGACAAACATTAAACAGAAAAAAGCTGGTTACTTCAACACCCAAAAATCAACATTTTTTTATTCAAGTTCAAGTTTTTTTCTGATACAAAAAAGCATAGCAATTATTCAATTTTTTTGACATTCAAGCGTTTTTTTGATAACTTTAACGTTATGTTTTATCTGTTGCCTTGCTTAACTCTTTGATATTTAAGTGGTTTTTCTTTTTTGGCTAATCCACTCTGCCAAAAAATCATGTGTTTTATATGAGATTATATTTACTTGCAGGACTGTTATTACTCAGTTTTTCGGTTGCTGGTCAGAATTTTCGTTCTCAACCTGCTTTCTCCAATACATTTCAGTTTATTGAAAACAAAGGACAGTGGAATGCTGATGTTTTGTTCAGGGCAGGTATTCCGGGAGGTTATTTACTTTTGAAGGAAAAGTCTTTACAGTATGTCTTTTATGACACGGATGCTCTCCGGGAAATGCACCTTCCAACAGCAATAAAAAAGATACCTGTTGCTGTTTCTGACAATAAAATAGCATCTTTTTCTCCTCAACAACCACTCGGAAAAATCATTGACGGACATAGCATTGTTGTTCATTTTGAGGGTGCTGCTCCCTTACAGTTGCCAAAAGGTATTGATATTGCTGAAACACAATACAATTATTTCTACGGCAATACAAATGCTATCAATGTAGGTGGATATAATGAGGTTATTTATAAAAACCTTTATCCAGGTATTTCACTGAGGTTTTATACAAAACAAAATACCCTGAAATATGAGTTTATCGTAGAACCTAAAGCTGATGCTTCTGCTATTAAACTCCGTTATGAAGGAGCGGATGCAATGTCGTTGGAGAGCTATAACCTGCTTGTCAAAACCAGTGTAAATATTTTGGTTGAAACCCGACCCTATGTATATCAAATGCCTGATGGAAAAGAAAAACAAATTCTTGCCGATTTTAAACTGGATAACAATTTGCTTACTTTCCGTTTCCCAAAAGGGTATAACCATCAACAAGCCCTTGTTATTGACCCAACCCTGGTGTTTTCTACTTATTCCGGCTCTTTTGCTGATAACTGGGGATTTACGGCTACTTATGACTCAACCGGTAATCTGTATTCTGGTGGAATTGTATTAGATAATTTACAATTTCCGGTAAGTAGTGGGGCTTTTCAGCGAAATTTTGGTGGGGCAATAGATGTGGGTATTCTTAAATACTCAGCAGATGGTAAAAAACTATTGTATGCCACTTACTTAGGAGGTAGTCAAACCGATATTCCTCATAGCCTGATAGTTGACAAAAACCAGCATCTGTTGCTACTTGGAACTACTTCCTCCTCAAATTTCCCTGTTTCTGCCAGTGCTTTTGATAAGACTTTTAATGGTGGCGTGCCAGTAGATGGTTCGGATGACAATGCCAGTTTGAGTGGCATAGACTACTTATCAGGTAGCGATGCTTTTATTGCTAAACTTAGTGAAAATGGTAATCAACTTTTAGCTTCAACCTATCTGGGAGGTTCAGGCAATGATGGTTTAAATGCATCTTCAGAATTAGGTTTTAAGAATTATGGCGACCAGTTTAGAGGTGAAATAGCCTTAGATAGTTCTGGTAATATTTATATAGCCTCATCTACTACATCGGTAGATTTTCCGATGATAAATGCTACACAAGCTGTTAAACAAACTCGCCAGGATGGATTTATTGCCAAGTTGGATGCTAATCTTTCCACTTTAATCTGGAGTACATTTTTAGGGGGAAACGGACATGATGCCATCTATGGCATGAAAGTAGATGCTGCCGGCAAAATTTTTGTTTGTGGAGCCACCCGAAGCTCTAACCTTCCAGCTTCTCCTACTGCTCTCAAAACTACCAATTCTAGCAACACAGATGATGGTTTTGTGGCAGTTTATGAAAATAATCTTCTGAAAAATTTAACCTACCTTGGTACTGGTAGCAATGACCAAGCTTTTTTGCTTGATCTGGATGAAAAAGAAAATATTTATGTTCTGGGTCTTACATTTGGCAGCTATCCGGTAACTGCCGGAAAATACAGAAATGGTACAAGTGGTCAGTTTATTCATGCGATGAAAAATACGCTGGACAGTACTTTATTTACCACTACAATTGGAACAAATAAATCTTCTCCCGATTTTTCACCTACAGCATTCTTGGTAAATGAATGTGGCAATATTTATCTGGCAGGCTGGGGAGGGCAAATAAACCGAAATTTTGGTGGCAATATGTCGGGTAGCACTACCACTGGATTATCAGTCACAAGTGATGCCTATCGAAGCACAACTGTTGGTGATGATTTTTACTTTATGGTGTTGGAAACTCAGGCAAAATCATTATTATATGCTACATTTTTTGGGGAAAATGGCTCTGGAAGAGGAAATCATGTAGATGGGGGAACGTGTCGTTTTGATAAAAAAGGAATTATTTACCATACTGCCTGTGCCTGCAAAAACGGAGGGGTAAATAATTTCCCAACTTCATCTGGAGCTTATTCTCAAAAGCATAATGCCAGTAACTGTAATGCAGTAGGTTTTAAGTTTGATTTAGAGCCCCTGAAAGCAGACTTTAATATGCTTAATTCACAGGGAACTGTAATTGAGCAGGCATGTTTGCCGATAGATATTCGTTTTGCCAATGCAAGTACAAATGCCGAACGCTATGAGTGGGTAATTGATACGGTGAAACGCTCTTCAAGTCGGGATGAAACATATACTTTTACTAAACCCGGACAATATAAAGTTACTCTTCGGGTATTTAATAAATTTACCTGTAAATTCAGCGAAAAAACCCGTATCCTGACTATCAATGAGGCTACTTTTACTGCAAGCCCTAATGCAAAAATCTGTAGAAATGATTCATTACAACTATTTGCCACAGGCGGGGATAAATATACATGGGCACCAGCAACAGGACTTTCTAATCCTACTATTGCCAACCCTAAAGCAAGTCCTGATAAAACTACAGAATATACTGTAAAAATTGTAAATAACAATGGTTGTGAAACAACTAAAACTGTAAAAATAGAAGTAGAAGACCTTAAGACTGATTTTGAATTGTTGGTAGCTACGGATTGTGATGCTTCACGCAAAGTAGAATTTAATAATAAAACACCTGAAGGAAACAATGTTACTTACTTGTGGAACATGGGAAATGGCGACATATTTACAGACAGAAACCCATCTGCATATTTTTATCCTAAATCAGGACATTATACTGTAGTTTTAACAGCTTCAAATGGGGCTTGTGTACTCACCAAAAAGATTGATATAATTGTAGAAAATCCTTTTCTTCCTCCTAATATGATTACTCCAAATGGAGCAGATGCTGATGGAGTAGAAAGAAACGAAAATTTTGAAATCAAAGATTCAGTTTCTCTCAACGAAACGGATTGGCAACTGGAAGTTTATAATCGTTGGGGAAAACAGGTCTACAGAAGTAAAAACTATCAAAATGAATGGGGAAAAGAAATGCCTGTCGGAACCTACTTTTATATTATCCGTACTCCAGGCGGACGTCGTTGCAAGGGTTGGTTATATGTAGTAAAATAAAGTCAAGTTTTATAAAAGTCTGCCATACCTCTGGCAGACTTTTATTTTGTGAATAATATAAGCAGAAAGGGAATTATAAAAAACACAACAAGAACATAAAGCAGTCCTATTGTTCTGTTACGAATGGTAAGAGTTGCGAGTTTTCGGGAAAGTAGTACCGGAATATACCGTAATCCTGAGAAAGGGAAAAAAATAAGTACACCAAAGGCAACAAAAAGAAAATGTCCCAGAGCTACTTCTGTAGCAGCTTCATTTAACAACAATAATGCAATGAGTAACGGTATCAGAGAAGCTCCCAGATAAGCTCCTGCTACAAAAGGGAAAATACGTCCCAGACTCACCTTCTTTCTGATAATAAGAGGAATAATCAAAGAGACGGTCATAATGCCTGATTGAATAGTACAAGCCGTTATTCCACCATCCCACAATAGAGTGCTTATCGGTTTATCAAAAAATATTGTTCCATCCTGTTTTAGTAATTTTTTTTCAAAAATCTTTTTCATTCTTTCAGAAAACAGCCGGAAGCAAACAACAAATAATACACCCGAAATCCCTGACATAATCAGAGGATATTGCTGAAAGATATTAATCAGAAAAGTGGTCAATGGTAATGCCAGTGGTGAGAGTCCTGTGGTGTTTGCAGGCTTTAAGTTTACTGCCAGAAAAGTGACAGTTTGTGAAGGCAGCTTAAAAAAATACTCAAGTGGAAAGATAAGTAAAGCCACACAAATAGAAAAAAAACTGTGCAGAGTGGCTACTGCAATAAACCTGCGAAATTCTCTGCGTTTGGAGGTTCTGCCAAGTGAAATAAGATGATGAGTAAAGGTGATACCTATGTTGATACCAATAATAACAGGAACTGCCTGTGAGGCAGACAACAACCCGGCAGAAGCTACTACCATTACGATCATCACCGCAAGCAAAGTTCTCTGAAGGATACTTACCAACATCAATCCAATGAATAATCCGATGAAAGGATTTGAAAGACAGGAAACTAAATTACGAAAAAAATCCTGTGAAGCAACATCTAAAGTTTGTACAAAAATGCAGATACTAATCAGATAACCTGTCAGCAGGAACGGCACAGAAAGTGGTATTGTGCTTTTGCTGATTAGCTTATTAATTTTAGTGTTTTCGGCTGCCGGTTGTGGCTTTGTTATATTTTTTGTGGCAATCATACTACATCACTCATTTAAGATGACATAGTAAAAATACAAATTTGTATGACTTCTTGCTTGAAATAATTTAATTTTAACTAAAAATTCTACAAAATTTAACTTTGAAGAAAGGTTTGTTAAGTTTTGATTAAGTTTCTTTTATGTAAACAACTGATTTTCATAATCTAATCAATTACTTTACAGGAACTTCAACTTCAAAGGTGTCAGCACTGATGTATTTTTCCATGACATAACTGGCAGGCTTGAGGGAGATATTTTTAGCAAATTCTTCAATTTTAACTTGCATTGTTTCAGGACGAGGCATTACGTAGGGATTGCAGGTAATGGTTGCCCGGATGCCAGGTTTTTTTGTAAATTTTCTGTATTCATATCCTGGTGGTAAACTCCTTAAAGTATCTTCAACGGCTATTCCCAGAAAAACCTGTGTACTGTCTTTTACTTTGCTGTTAATCTGATAATATACTGCAGTGAGTACGCCATTTAGTTCTTTTTTATCATGTCGTGTTTTGATTTCGTAGTAAATATTTCCTAACTGTTCATCACTTGACCTTCCCTGATAAAATTTTCCGACAATAATATATTCTGGTAGCTCTGTCTTTTTAATATCTGGCTGCTTAAATCCACCCAGATAGCCATAAATGGCAGTACCTGCTATTAAAATTATGCCTATAACTATTGCAAAAATCTTCATGAATGAGACATTTTTAGGCGGTAAGTACTTGTTGAAGTTCTTTCAAGTTGATTTTGCCTTCGTAATAAGCCGTACTGAACATTACTCCATGTACACCTATATTTTGTAAAGATACAATATCATCAATAGAACTCACGCCACCACTGGCAATCAGTGAAATACGGGGATACTTCTCCAGAATTTGTTTATAAAGCTCCAATGGAGGTCCTTCCATCTCACCATCTTTGCTGACATCCGTACATTTGATGTATTTGATACCTCTGTCATAGAAAAAATCTATGTGTTGGAGTAAATTTATTTCTGTAGTTTTTACCCAACCGCTGGTAGTAATTTTGCCATTAATAGCATCTGCTGCCAGAATCAGTTTTTCTCTGCCATAAGTAACAATCCATGAGGTAAAAAAATCAGGTTTTTGAACGGCGATGGTAGATGCAGCAATATGTTTAGCACCACATTCAAAAGCTGTACGTATGCCGTCTTCCGAGTTGATACCTCCACTAAAATCAATATCCAGTTGGGTATATCTGGCTATCATCTCCAGAATCTCAAAATTGACAGCTTCTCCTGATTTAGCTCCGTCCAGATCAATCAAACTTAACCTTTTTATTCCTAAATCTTCTAATTCCTGAGCTGCCTCCAAAGGGTTTTTGTCATAGACAATAGGATTTTCAAAATTACCGGGATGTACTTTTACACACTTGCCCTGAAAAATAGATATGGAAGGTATAATTTCAATCATAATGAGTAAAGTAAAATAAAGTTCTGAATTTCAGTGTTTTATGAAATATAATTTGCTTTTTAATGCCGAAAGTTAGGATTTTTTCCGGAAAAAATGCCTAAACATGTAAATTGTTTTAATGAGGTGATGCTATTTCGTGGATGTTATTTAATTTTACATCCCTTATCCATTCTCAGCTAAAGCTTTACAGTTGTCGCTGAGAAATTTTTATGATACTATGCAAGATTTTCTGATACAAAAAATAGTTGCTACCGACCTGGGCAGGCAATTTGGTACTCCATTATATGTATATGATGCTGATAAAATTATTCAGCAAATTAATACTCTAAAGTCATCTTTTTCGGAAGTTCCGCTCAAAATCAAATTTGCAGGAAAAGCTCTGACTAACATCTCTATACTTAAACTGATGAAAAAATATGGTGTAGGTATGGATGCTGTTTCGGTAAATGAAGCAAGACTAGGTTTAATAGCAGGCTTTGAGGCTAAAGATATTACTTTTACTTCTAATGGCTCTCATTTTTCAGAAATACAGGAAGCCGTAGAACTTGGTATTGGCATAAACCTTGAAAATCTGCCTATACTTGAAAAATTTGCAAAAACATATGGGAACTCTGTTCCGGTGTGTATTAGGTTAAAGCCAGGTATCAGGGCAGGTGGCAATGCTAAAATTCAGGTAGGGCATGAGCATTCTAAATTTGGTTTGCCACTTATACAACTGGAAGACGTTCAGAATCTTTCAAAAAAATACAACCTGCGGGTAAACGGCTTGCATGTGCATACTGGCTCGGATATACTTGATCCGGAAGCTTTTATACAGGGAGCAGAAGTGCTTTTTAAAACAGCACAACACTTCCCGGATTTAGATTTTATTGATTTTGGAGGTGGTTTTAAAGTTGCTTATAAGGAAGGTGATAAGACTACCAATATGCAGGAGTTAGGAAAAAAACTTACCGATGCCTTTCAGGAGTTTTGTAAGGATTATGGCAGACAACTGGAAATGTGGTTTGAGCCGGGTAAATTTTTGGTGAGTGAAGCCGGAACGCTGCTGGTGAATGCCAACGTGGTAAAAGAAACACCTTCTATTACGTTTGTACAAGTGGATTCGGGACTTAATCACCTCATACGCCCGATGATGTATGATGCTTACCATGAAATTATCAATATCTCTAACCCCGGCGGTGAGCTAAAAAAATATGACATAGTGGGTTATATCTGCGAAACTGACACTTTTGGCTCTGACCGACTGCTTAATGAAGTACGAGAAGGCGATATACTGGCAATTAAAAATGCCGGAGCATACGGTTTTACTATGAGTTCGCAATACAATGCACGGGTTCGTCCGGCAGAAGTACTAATTTATAACAACGAAGCCAAATTAATCCGGGAACGGGAAACTTTTGAAGACATCCTGAAAAATCAAATTTTGGTGGATTTGTAAGTATTTGGAACTTTGGATAGATTGTAATACTAGAGAGATAAACGGAAAAAGCAATAAATTTTTCGTTAGTCTTTACTTGAAGAATACCAAAAAAATATAATTTTATTCAGAGTTGCTTTTACATAGAAAAGCACAGTGTTATTCGCAAGTTTAAATGGCTAAGAGGCTATCTGACTCTTAGCCATTTAACTTTTATTTACGCATTCTTTTTATTTGTTCATTACTTCGCTTAAAATCAACAACGGGGAGTTGGAATATCGAATTTTGTCTTATACTCGAAATTTGTTTAGTTAGAATATCTTTTTTCGCCAAAAATCTTTTTTCTAATTCAGGAGCATTTACTTTTATCTGTGGCGGAAGATGATTGAATATCAAAAAGTCATAGGTATATTTTTGTACATATTCAAAGGTCATATATCCATAACCTTCATCTCCCCAAGTAGATCCAGCTGAATTTCTAAAAATGACATATCCACCGCCAGGAACTTTAGTATCTACTTTATAACCGATAATAGGTACACTATGTCCATAAGTCTCTGGTGTACCTAACTTTGCAGACTGATAAGCAAACTTCCCTTTTTCTACTTCAAATAAAACACCATCTTTATCATTTCCAGCAAACCCGATTCCGAGAGGGTTTCCACTATCTAAAAATGCAAGTAATTGCTCAAATTGAGTATTAGAAAGACCAGGACCATTGGTATTGTTTGTTACGATAACCTCTCCCTCCAGAAAACGATTTTGTTTTCCTTTGTCTAATAGTGCAAGTGTCGTTTTTTCATTACTTTGCAAATATTCTGAATCAAAATTTTGTTTGTAAGGGGCATCTGTTTCATTAACTATACCATATGAACTATATCCGATAATAGCTTCTGAAAAAAATGAGCCATCTGATTTTTGATTAATTGCTCTGTTTGTGGCTGCATTTAGGTATTCTTCTGAATAATCTACATTCTTTAGATTGTATTTTTTAGATGTCATATATTCAATTAAGAATGTTGTACAAAAAATTGTACACGTTCCTCTGCCCCCCTGCTCTTTTACTGATAAACCTAAGTTCTTGATTTCTGGTCTCAAATCCATCGAATTATTCTTGAATTTATATTGTGCCAGTAAGGTTGTCTGAGATAAAAGATTCACAATCAAAAATGAATAAATAAATACTTTTGCTTGTAAACTTGAAATGATTTTTGTTTTCATGGTTGTATTTTTTTTATATTAATAGATAAGGCAAACCTATGATTTAAATAGAGATGGGTCAATCGAATAAATATATGGTTTCATCCTTGATTGATATGGCAGAATCAAGGAAAAATTATCGAAGTTTTTATGGTTTTATTACTCGTTTTAAAAATAATAAAATAACCTTGCCGAAATGGCATATCTATTTTGTTGAAAATAATTGACTGATAATCAGATTGTTTTTTTATTAATTAACATGAATTCGGGATAAAAAGCGGGAAGGGATGCAACAGCAGCGTGAACTAACCAGAAAGAATTTAGATAATAATAAGAGACTTAGAGGTTTAGGGTTAGTTTTTGCTCGTCTTAACACAAGGCTGGCTCAAAAGCTATCGCTTTTGCCCTGCTGCCTTTTTTTGCTTACTTTTTTAGGCATACAAAAAAGTAAGAAGCATATTTCCTGTTGGTAAGTCAGTTTTTATAGCTAAAATTCATGGAATAAATATTTAATAATCAATATTTTATAGATACACTGCAATCCATAGTTCACGTTATAGTACTAAACAAGAGAGGCGTAAATCCAATTTACGCCTCTCTTGTTTAGTAAAAAATAATACTTTACTGCAGATCTTCCAGTAGCTTACAATCTTTGTATTCATCAGCTACATTAATAAATACATCATTTTTAGCTTTTTTAAACCATTCCAGCACCCGTTTATTACGTTTTTCGCTGAGGGCGGCTGCTTGTAGCTTTTCCCAGTCATCCTTCAAGCTTGCCTGATGTGGGGCTATCTTGGTTTTGTAATACAAAATTCGGACAGCAGTTTTGCCATCTTCTGTACGATAAGGCAACGGAGGGCTGATTCGTCCTACCTGCATGGTATCTATTACAAAGTAAATGGTAGGGTCGAGTTTTGACTCGGAAATTTTAGTACCACCACTTTCCGGATCGGGAATGATGCCACCATTGGCTGAACTAAGTTTGTCTTCAGAAAGTTCTTTGGCTGCTTTGGCAAATGAAATACTATCTTTGAGAATAACCCGACGCAAGCTGTCCAGAAAGCGGGTAGGTTCACTTACATCAGTATCAGCATAGTCAGGTCTGATAAGAATATGTCTTGCCCGGTAACGGTCGCCTTGTCTGTCAAGTAGTTGTAAAAAATGGAATCCATATTCTGTTTCAAACACTCTTGAAATTTCACCTTTCTTCAATTTGTAGGCAGTTCCTTCAAACTCTGGTACCATCATGCCACGCTCTGCCCATCCCAAATCTCCTCCTTGCTGGGCAGAGCCAGGGTCTTGCGAGTTTTTTTCAGCCAGCACGGCAAAATCTTCTCCTTTTATTATACGTTCACGCAGTTCACTGATTTTGGCACGGGTGGCATTTTTTTGTTCTTTACTAAGTTTGGCAATTCTCACAATCTGAGCTACTTCTACTTCCGTAGGAAAGTAAGGAATACTGTCTTTCGGAATATTATTATAAAACTTACGAATTTCACTTGGCGTAATTTTTACGTTTTTATTGATTTCTTCCTGCATTTTTTGCACAGTCATTTGTTCTTTTACCTGCTTGCGGAGCTCAGATTTTAGTTCACCAATGGTTTTGCCATACGCTTTTTCAATCCGGTCTTCTGAACCAAAACGCTGAATCATGGCTTTCATCCTACGATCGAGCTGGTCTTCTACCAGTCTGTCTTCCACAATGACAGAGTCAATTTCGGCTTTAGCTACCATCACTTTGTTGATAATCAAACTTTCAAAAATCTTACATTTTTCGTCGGCTCCCATGCGTGGATTTTCTTCTTTTGCCTGTAAAAACATGTTTTCGAGGTCTGACTGCAAAATCATATAATTATCTACTTTGCCAATAATTTTATCTACAGTTATTTTTTGTCCCTGCACTTTAAAACTGGCAACTACACAAATAATAAATAATACATTCAGTACCCGCATTCTATTTCTCATATATCTCAAAATTATGGTTGTTTTTGGCTTGTTCGTAAATATCTTTTTCTAATTGTTGGGTTAGGTTTACCTTACGTTGGTTGATAATAATATCTTTTATCTGGCTACTTGCAAAAGCAAGCGGTGAAGTCTGTTCGGTCAGTTTATATTCCAAGATGCGTAAAAAGTAAATTTGGTTGCCTGAATTGGCTTCCGAAAATCGATTTTGTTGTAAAAATTGTACTTTATTAGGTATTTCCTGAAAAGGAGTATTCTTAACGATTATCTCAAAATCTGTCCAGACCGAATCATTCAGCGAAAACTCTGTAGCAAATTGTGAACACAAAGATTGTAATTCTTTTTTATCAGCAATATTTCCTGCATTCAGATAACCTCTAATCTTATCCAGTTTAGGGCTTTTTTCTGAAAAAACAGCTATCCAGCTTCTTATAATATTCTGTCTTAATGGAAAATCATTCAGATGACTTTGGTAATAGTCTGCAATTTCTTTATTGGTAACTACAGTATCTAATTTCTCTTTTATGTATTTTTTTTCTAACTCATAAACCAGCAGAGCATACTTGTAATCCAGCATTTTTTGCTCAATCTCTGATTCATTTACCTCCACTTCTTTTTCAGCTTTCTGAATTAATAACTGCTTTTTTATCCACGATTCTACAAATCGGTTTACCATATCTGTACTATCAGCCGCCGCAGTACCTTTAGGAATCAGCCCCTGCAAATCTGAGTCATATAAAATAGCCTCTCCTGCCTTGGCTACGGGTTTATCGGGCTTGTCTTCTTTCTTACTGAATTTAAAAAAATAAATACCTGCTGCTATACCTGCCAGTACAATAATACCCAACGCAATAAATATGTAAAGAGGCTTAATTTTCAAAAGTTAATTTTTTTACAGCTGTTGCCTGACTCTTTTTGTTGTACTACAAATCCCTTTTTAGAGAATGTAAGTTTTTCTTCATTGGGCAAAGTTACATCATTTGCAGTTTTTTCTATAGTAATAGTAGCTTCTTCGTATTTATTGTATTTATCATCAAGCCATTTGCCTTCTTTTGTGTCTTTATGGGCTTGTGCGATTACATAATCGTCGGTTACAACGCCGTTTTTATTAAATGTAATTACATGAAGCCTGAGCATGAGGTAAGAAGCAGGTTCTCTATAAAATGATTCTACGTATAAAAAAGCAGAATATTGAGGAGTTTGGCTGATTTTAGCTACCGGATATACTAAAATATGGGGAGGGAAGCGGTCAAAACCATGGAAACCACCTCTGGGGAAGAGGACTGGAAAAAACCTTATGAATTTTTTTGTATCAATTTCTTTGCTAGTCTTACAACTGCTTTCCAGAAAAATGCTGTCTGCTTTTATTGGATAAGCAGCTTTTGGAAAAAAGGCTTCAAATTCATGAAAAAGCTCTGAATTTGTATTGGTTTTCATAATGGTAAAACCCAATAAAGTTGTTACAGATGCCAATAAGATGAATAAAGCCAGACGTTTCATAAACTCTAAAATAAATCTCTATTTTTTTACAATACTGTCACCTGATTTTTCAATGATTGCTCCTTTTTCTGAAATAGTAAAAGAAGTACCATTTTCCTGAACTATCAATTCTGAAGTAAGACAAGCCGGTTTGTAGCGAAAGAATTCGGGTTTATCAACTCGTCCTTGGGATGCTAGTTCTGCTATTACTTTGTCATCTATTCTTTTTCCTTTTTTATTGATAGTTATCAGGTGGAGCTGTATTCTATTAAAATGCCCTAAATGAACTAAGTCTTTTCTAAGATAAGCAAAAGCAGAATAATAAGGGGTTTGTCTAACCTGACATATTGCAAAAACATTGGTAAACCATGGTGATCTTACAAAAAGTCCTTTGTTCATATTCATGTTAGGAATAATTTTCCTGAACTCTATGCTTATTACGGGATTTGTTTTTGAAATGCAGGCATCTTTCAAAAAAGTACTATCTATTGTCAGTGGAAAGTCTTTTTTTGGAAATAAGGCTTTAAATTTTTCAGTAAGCTGGGTATTGCCCTGGTTTCCAACAATTACAAAAGCTGAGAGAACAAGCATATTGGTTACTCCCAGAGATATTGCAAGTATTATAAAACGTTTCATAGCTATTTGGCTTTTTTGATAAATTTAACGTGAGTTTGGGATTGGTTTTCGTTTCAAATAATTGATTTTTAGCTGTTTATATATTTTATTGAAGCTAATTCCCAGCTTTATTTCATTCAAAGACCTTCTTACTTTTTTGTATGCCCAAAAAAGTAAGCAAAAAAGGCAGCAGGGCAAAAGTAATAGCTTTTGAGCCAGCCTTGTGATAGGACGAGCAAAAACTAACCCTAAACCTCTAGTTCTCTTAATATTCTTTCAATGGTTTCGGGTTAGTTCACGCTGCTGTTGCATCCCTAACCACTTTTTATCTCGAATTTACGTTAAATTTATTTTTTAACGATGCCGTCTCCTGATTTTTCAATGATTTCTCCTTTTTCTGTGAAAGAAAATACTGAACCTTCACCAGATTGAGAAATTGTACCATCGGTATTGAAGGTAATTTCTTTATATATATCATTATTGATAGCTGAGTTTCGGTCAGACTTCTGGTAAACAGTTATGAATTTGTTGCTTATTTGCTCTCCTTTGTTAGATAAACTAACCAAATAGAGAAAATATCCCTGCCATTTTGTTTGGGTTACGCCTTGATGTTTAATATAAGCAAAAACTGAGTATTTACCTGTTTCTTTTACACGAGTGACTGCATAAAATGAATTAATAACAGGCATTCTAGTAAAATGACGACCAGGATTTATATCTGGTACCAGACTTTTAAATTTACTGTTTTCTATTAATTTTTCTTTTTGTGAAACTGACATAAGAAATGTACTGTCAATTACCAGAGGAAAGTCTTTTTTAGGAAATAATCCCTGAAATTCATTAAGAAGCTGCTTGTCTCCCGAAAAGGATGTATTACTAATAAAGGCTGTCAGAGCTAAAGCCATAATTCCTGCCAAACTCAATAAAACTACTTTGATTTTCATAATAATAAATGAATAAAGGTTGTAAGTTATTTTTAGAAATGTATAAGGATTACACTAACTTAGAGTTAGGTAATCCTTATACTTCATTACTCATTTATCAGTATGTAACCTTACAAAGATTTCGCAATCAGACACTTACTTTTGTAACTTCTGAATTACTTTTTGTACTTCTTTGTCATTTAATATAACCGGATAACGTTGACGCAGTTTTTCAATCCAGATTTTTTCCAAATAATTCTGGTAATCAGAAATAACCTGACCCCGGGATTCATTCAGATTTTTAATCCGTGGTTCTTCTACTTTCTCAATATATATCATTACCGGTCTGCCATTTCGCTCTGTATTGTAAATGCCGGTTTTCCAGTCAGCAAGTTGGTCTAAATAGGCATTGTCGCCTTTCTGAAAAGTTCCTTCAATAATTTGCAGATGTAAGGCATTGTCTTTATTAAAATATTTTTCGATAGCCTGATTGGAAGTGGAGAAAAAATTAAGTTCTGCCCGGCTATTTTTTGCCCTATCTGTCTTAGATACAGGCTTAAATTTGCCAAAATCCTTTACAATCAGCTGCTTAGTCCGAACATTTTTAGAAGTTAGAAAATCAGCAATCACTTTAGAACGCTTTCCTGAAAGTCCGTCAGGCTCTTTTAAATCGGCATGGGCATTAATTTCTATGACCAGACTGGTATCACGTTTCATCATATCTGCCAGACCATTTAGCAGGGTTTTGTTATCTTCCGACAAAGCTTCTTTGTTTTTATCAAAATAAATTACTTTGGACGAAGGATTATCTACACTGACCAGCGGGTTTTTCAAAATCGTTTTTAACTGGTTAATAATATCCTGATTTTGGGCATCATATATAGTTGCCTTAGCCCTTTTGCCCCATCTGTAATTTTCTTTATTCTGGTTATAAAAGGCTTCAGCTCCGGCAGAGTCTGTTAATGATTTGGTCCAGACTTCATCCTGTATTCGCTGGAAAAACAAGATACCATCCCGATATTCTTGCAACAAATTTTTGTATTCGGGATATTTTTCGGCAAGATGATCTTCTTCATACTGTAGCAAACTGCGTTTTACGTAGTCTTTATACAAAACAACCATGTATCCGGCAGGTTTTAGGTCTGGACGGGCTTGTTGCTGCTTTTGTGCAAAGTCATAAAAAGACTGTACACTATATTTCTGGTTTTTAATTGCAAAAAGCGTTTTTGTCAAGTTCTTGTCCACAGTCTGATATTTCCAGTTTCCTTTGGTAAGCGAAGAGTCGGCTTTAGAAAGAGCAAGCGTCAGATTAGAACTGTTTTCAACAAATTGATTTTCACGTTTGAGCTTTTCAATAAAAACAGTCTTGTTAAGTTCAGAACGTGAGTCTTTTGAAACTCTTTGCTTTAATGAAGGCTCCATTTCATTGAAAGGCAGCAAGCCTTGTTTGGATACCAGTTTCAGGATATGCCATCCATAAGGTGTCTGAATAGGTTTGGAAATATCTCCGGGTTTTTGCAGATTAAAAGCAGTTTCTTCAAAAAGAGGCAATCCCAGCTCTGATGTTCCAAAAGCCCGCAACACACCTTTATTTTGATTGGAAGAAGCATCTTGCGAAAATTGTTTTACCAGCGTATCCCAGTTAGCTCCGGCAGATAGTTTGGTATAGATTTCATCTACCTTGTTTTTGGCACGTTTTGCATCTTCTTCCGGCATTTCAGGATTGGTATTTATCATAATATGAGCAACTGTAACTTTACCCTGCGAAGGACGACGGTCTTGTACTTTTAAGATGTGGTAACCAAAACGGGTACGAACCGGTTGCGATATTTCCCCTTTTGGAGTATTGTAGGCAGCTTCTTCAAAAGGATATACCATTTGCAGGGCTGTAAAATATCCTAAATCACCACCATTTTGAGAAGCCGTAGGGTCTTGTGAGTTAGCTTTGGCAAGTGCTGTAAAATCTTCACCTTTCGCAGCCCGTTCTCTGAGTTCTTTAATTTTCTGGTAAGCTTTAAGTGTATCATCGGGGTCGGCATCAGGCTTTACTGAAATCAGCAGGTGAGCTGCTCTGATTTCTTCTTTCATACGGTCGTATGCCTGCCTTATCAGAGCATCTGTTACAGATTTTTCTGTCAGATAAGGCTGGGCTAATTGTTGCCGGTAACCATTAAGTTCCTGTTTGAAAGCCAGGGAAGTATCTTGTCCCAGACTTTCTGCATCCATCACTTTTAGTTTAAAATTGATAAACAAGTCTAAATATTCTCTGATTTTTTTTTCTGTTCGGGCACTGTCGGCAGGAGAGTTTTTAGAATATACATATTCAAACTCTTCAGATGCTACAGGCTTGCCTCCTAAAGTTGCCAGTGGAGGTACAAGAGGTTGTTTTTTCTGAGAAGTATTAGTTTGAGATGTTTTACAACTAAATAACAGAAGGAGAGCTATAAAGCCCAAAAATGCAGTATTTCGGAACATAAGGTCGGGAAAAAATTTCGGCAAATTTAGAGAAATCACCTTGAAAACACAATTTACAATCAATAGAGAAACGAGTTATTAATCAACAGATTACCAACTAAAACGAAAAAAGGCATCATTTTGATATAATGCTTAGGCACAAAAATCAGTTATATTTGTCATGTTGCCTGAATGGCTGACAAAATTGAGGTTATATGAAGATATTGTTACATTGAATTGTTGTTAGATTATTGACAGGATAACAATAAAGCAATGTAACAACTTTTTATCAGAATACTTTTACACTTACAAACCATGAATCACCTGACAGATAATCCTTTACTGGAAAAGTTTAATACCCCCTATGAAACTTTTCCGTTTGATAAAATTAAAAACGAACATTTTTTGCCTGCTCTTGAAGTGGCAATTGCGGAAGGCAAAAGTGAGATAGATGCCATTGTTAATAATCCCGAAAAACCCACTTTTGAAAATACAATCGTGGCTCTCGACGAATCAGGGGCTTTGCTTGACAAGGTTACTTCGGTGATGTTTAATCTCAATTCAGCTGAAACTTCGCCGGAATTACAGAAAATAGTGAAGGAAGCCTCACCTGTCCTTACGGAATATAGCAATGATATTATATTAAATGCCGGGCTTTTTGCCAGAATCAAACTCGTATATGACCAACTCGACCAACTAAAAGCAACCATGGATGCCGAGAGTATCAGTCTGCTTGAAAAAACGTACAAGCGTTTTTCGAGAAATGGAGCTAATCTCAATGAAGACGAAAAAAGCCGGCTTCGGGATATTGATAAAAAACTTTCTGAGCTTTCACTCACCTTTGGCGAACACATCCTCCATGAAACCAATGAGTTTTTTATGGAGATTACCGATGAAAAAGACCTTGTCGGGTTGCCTGATTTTGTGAAAGAGGCTGCTAAAATAGCTGCTAAAGAACGAGAGAAAGAAGGCTGGATTTTTACGTTGCAAGTGCCAAGCTATATGCCCTTTATGATGTATGCCGAAAACCGGGAATTGCGTAAAAAACTGGCTGTTGCTTTTAATTCAAGAGGTTTTCATAATGATGATACTGATAATCAGGAAATTGTAAAAGAAATTGTAAAACTCCGCCACAACCGGGCTAAATTATTAGGTTATCACTCCCATGCTGATTTTGTATTGGAAGAAAGAATGGCGGGTTCTGCTGAAAGAGTAATGTCATTTTTGGATGAAATGTATGAATATGCCAAACCCGTAGCAGAAGCTCAGATGGCAGAATTGCTTGCGTATGCCAAATCGCTTGGTTTTGCTGAAGACATACTGCAACGCTGGGACTATGCTTTTTATTCTGAAAAGTTGAAAAAAGAGAAATATTCTATTGATGATGAAACCCTGAAACCCTATTTTAAACTCGAAAATGTGGTAGAGGGAGTATTTAAGGTGGCAGAAAAACTTTATGGCTTACACTTTACTGAAAATAGCCAAATTCCGGTTTATCATCCTGAAGTAAAAGCATACGATATTACCGACGACAAAGGTAATTTTATAGCCGTGTTTTATGCTGACTTTTTTCCGAGAGCCGGCAAACGTAACGGAGCCTGGATGAGTGGACTCAGAGACCAGCGTTTTATCAAAGACAAAAACATTCGTCCTCATATCATAAACGTTTGCAATTTTACCAAACCTACCGAAAGTCAACCTTCTTTGCTTACTTTTGATGAAGTAACTACTCTTTTTCATGAGTTTGGACATGCTTTGCATGGTATGTTATCTGATTGCAAATATGGTAGTACCTCTGGCACAAATGTGTATTGGGATTTTGTAGAGTTGCCTTCTCAGTTTATGGAAAACTTTTGCTACGAAAAAGAAGTGCTTGACTTATTTGCCCGTCATTACCAAACCAATGAGTCCATTCCTCAGGAATTGATTGAGAAAATAAAAGCAAGTGCCAATTTTATGGAAGGTTATACTACCATGCGTCAGCTTAGTTTTGGCATACTGGATATGGCTTATCATGGCAAACCACAGGAAATAACAAGTGTGGAAGCCTTTGAAAAACAAGCAATTGCTAAAACCAGTCTTTTCCCGGAAACAGAAGGGATAAGTACCAGCACAGCATTTTCTCATATTTTTGCAGGAGGCTACTCAGCAGGGTATTATAGTTATAAATGGGCAGAAGTGCTTGATGCCGATGCTTTTGATTATTTTAAGCAAAAAGGCATTTTTAATAAAGAAGTTTCAGAATCATTCCGTAAAAACATTTTGTCGAAAGGTGGTTCTGAAAATCCCATGGTTTTGTACAAACGTTTCCGCGGAGCAGAACCTTCCCCCAAATCTCTGCTAAAAAGAGCCGGATTGCTTAAATAAAATAAATTATTGCAAGAAAAGACTTTCTTTAGAAAACTGTTTCATTGAAAGTCTCTTCTTGTAATGAAGCAGCCCAAATTTATCGGATTTTATTTTTGAATCACTCCACAACATTGTAGAAAATATACTATACCTTAACAAGTCTATAAAACCTTGTAATGCCTCAACAGCCTGATATATCATTGTTTGAAAACATCAAAATACTTCTTTTGGAGGCACAAGCAAGTGTAGTGAAGCAGGTTAATTTTATTATGGTATCAACCTATTTTGAAATAGGGAGACAAATTGTGGAGTAAGAGCAAAAAGGAAATGAGGAAGCAACCTATGGAACTTTTATCTTGACAGAACTTTCTAAAAAGCTTACTGCGGAGTTTGGCAAGGGTTTTTCTAAAAGAAACCTTGAACTTATCCGTAAGTTCTATATTACTTACAAGAATACGAAATCACTGATTTCGCAAAGTCTTAGCTGGACACATTACATACAATAGGACAACATTTTACTTATATTTTCCTTTTTTCATAGCTTCAGCCTTTTCCGGATTTCGGTGATTTTTTCTTCGTATGAAGCTCCAAAAGGAATTTCCTGACCTGACAGCCATACCTGCTGGCGACCGATTTTGTCAATTTTGTCGATAGCAATGATATAAGAACGGTGTATTCGGATAAACCGGTTTTCCGGCAAAATATTCAAAACCTCCTGAAAACTCTGGCGGGTAAGTAGTTTTTTGTCTTTCAACACAAAAGCCATGTAATTGCCTTCAGCTTCTACATACAAAATATCTGACAACAATACTTTTTCATCCTGATAGCCTGTTTTCAGAAAAATAAAGGCTTCTTCTGGTATGACAGGCTCACTGTCACGATACTGCCTGATTTCAAGAGCTTTGTTACAGGCTTTTAAAAAACGGGGTAACGAAAAAGGTTTCAGCAAATAATCAACAGCATCAAGCTCAAAACCTTTGACAGCGTATTCAGAATAGGCAGTGGTAAACACAATCAGTGGAACTTGTGGTAATGTATGGACAAATTCAATTCCTGAAATATCAGGCATTTTAATATCCAGAAAGATGAGGTCTATTTTATTTTTCTGCAAATAAGGGATTGCCTCAAAAGCATCAGTAAATGTATATTTAAGGTCAATAAAAGATACTTTTGAAGCATGAAACTTTACTACTTCAAGAGCATGAGGTTCATCGTCGATGGCAATGGCTGTCAGCGTCATTTTGGGTATTGCAACTAAAAGTCTTTAATTTAGGATGGGGACTATAATTGTATTTAATCTATTGATTGTCAAATATTTATCATTCTTTAGCTTTTTACCAACTTTATTTTATTTAGAGACCTTCTTACTTTTTTGTATGCCCAAAACAGTAAGCAAAAAAAGGCAGCAGGGCAAAAGCAATAGCTTTTGAGCTAGCCTTGTGATAGGACGAGCAAAAACTAACGCTAACATTCCTAATTCTCTTAATATTCTTTCAATTCTTTTGGGCTTGTCCACGCTGCTGTTGCATCCCTGCCCACTTTTTTTAATCCCGAACTCAAGTTATTTTATTTCGTTTTTAGTTCGTCTATTTTGGTTCTTATTGAAAGTATGTCTTTCTTCGTCAAAGCTTTTGCATAATATGCTTTTGCTTTTGTTTTATCACCTTTAAAAGCATAAAAATCCCCCATAGTTTCATATACCTTATAACTATCAGGGTAGTTTTCGATATTGAGTTGAAAAAAATACTCTGCCCTGTTTAATTGATTGCTGTGCATGAGTTGTGAAGCCACTGCATAAATAAGTTCACCGGGAGGCAATACCTCATAACTCATCTTTCGGCTTACAGTTTTATAATGTTCTGTAAAAATACCTTCATTTTCGTAATCAAGCTCAAAAAACTGAGGGAAAGGTAAATTCATACCATAAAAACTAAAAATGAAAGGCAATGCATCATATTCTGCAACCAATGGCACACTACCATGATTATACTCAGTATAGTATTTAGACTGATAGCGTAATTTGTGGGGTTGTTTTTCTTTGAGAAATGTATCCAATTGCATAATCGAACGCATCGGAAGACTTTGGGCAGATGTATCCTGAGCAAGCTGTTGCAGGCTCATGTTCTTAGGCATATTATTGGCAATTGCCATAAATAAAGACGTATTCCGAAAAGTATCTTTCGATACAACATCTTTTGTCTGATTCAGAAAAGTGAGCTTGTCCCACCACATGCTTGGGTCAATGGCAACAAACGCATTAAACAAATAATTGTGGTGAATAAGAGCATTAATAGCCATCAATCCCCCTGCCGAATGTCCTATTAATACCCGGTATGGAGCAGCCGGATACTGGGATTCTATGTAAGGGATCAATTCTTTTTCGAGAAATGAAAGAAAATTTTGTCCCCCACCTGAGTTGGTCAGCATAAAAGCCGGCATGATGGTAGCATCTTCACTATGTGTAGGAGTAAGGTCACGGGTACGGTCGGTATTGGTAATTCCTACTACGATTACTTTCGGGAAATTATAATTACCACTACCTCCTCCCAGCTGCTCGGTTATAGCTACTACCGAATGAAACAGAACCTCTCCATCCAAAACATACACCACAGGATATTTTTGATGTGGATTAAAGTCATCTGGTGGAGTCATGGGCAGATGTACCAATATTGTACGGGGTTCTTTTAAAACTCCTGAATAGATACTGTCAATTTTGCCAATCGTTATCTCTTTCACATTTTGTCCTTGTGTCAGATTAGATAGCAGCAAGACACAACTCATTATTATTAACGTGAGTTCAGGATTGAATTTTATCATAAATAATTGATTATTAAGTGTTTATATATTTTATTGTAGCTGATTCCCAGCTTTATCTCATTCAAAGACCTTCTTACTTTTTTGTATGCCCAAAAAAGTAAGCAAAAAAAGGCAGCAACAGCAAAGACAAGCCCTGGATTCTTAAGTCTCAAGTCATTCTTTCAATTCTTTTGGGCTTGTCCACGCTGCTGTTGCATCCCAACCCCCTTTTTTATTCCCGAACTCACGCTACTATTATATTTTTTTCATAGAAAAGAAGATTTTTAGTCAGGTGAAGGCATAGATTTCCAGCCATGACCGAAAATCATGGAGAAAATTGGTTTGAAGAGCCTTGCTATATTTCGATAGTAAGGGCTATAAAATAATCTTGTTCAGATTGTTGAATCGTCAGTTCGTGTTGGTTAGGGTAAATCAGTTTCAGGCGTTTTTTTACATTTTCAAGACCGACCCCCGATTGATGAGCTTCCGGGTCGTTTTCGGGTTTACTGTGCAGTGAGTTATGCACTTTAAAATACAGTTTTTTAGCATCAAGGGTTAGTGTAATAAAAATCCAGGATTCATTACGAAAACTGATGCCATGTTTAAAAGCATTTTCTACAAATGGATTTAAAAGCATGGGGGCTATAAAAATTTCTTTTTCGGGCTGCTGGATATTTATCCTTATTTCAATAGCCTGCGATTCGTCGAGTCTCATTTTCTGAATCGCAATCAGGTTGTGCAGGTATTCTATCTCTTTACTGAGAGGAATACGATCCTGATGGTTTTCGTGAAGCATAAAACGCATCATATCTCCCAGTTTTTGTATGCCCTCTGATGTTTTTTCTGCATTTTCTTTCAGAGCCACAGCAAAAAGAGTATTGAGGGCATTGAAAAGAAAATGAGGGTTGATTTGAGAACGCAGCAATGAAAGCTCTGCTGATTTTTGAGAGACCTGGGTTTGTAACTGTATTTTTTGGGAATCAAGTAAATATCTGATAAAGCTGACCACAAAGCTGGCTGTTACAAAAATGATAAAGAGAAATACAGTAGGCTGAAATAATCTGTAAAATCTGGAGAATCTATAGAAGTAGTAATGCGAAGGTGACATTAGGCATAGTGATCCTGCGAATACCAGAAAGAGATAAAATATGATATTTCGTTGAAAATCAGTAGTAAAGATGTTTTTTCTGTAAGGTAAAATATCTTTATAAACTATTTGCTGATAGATAGACAACAATACCAATCCATAAAATACTGAAGCTCTGTCTATCAGAAAAGAGTATCTGAAATCAAAAAAGCCATCTGGAAAATTGCCAAAAATGCCAAACAAAAAAATGAGAAAACCGAGAATTGCAACTGGCAGATAAAATGTAAAAACTGAAACGGTTTTCTTCTGAGCTTTATCAAAAATATAATAAACACCCTGTGCCACATATTCATACAACATAATGACGGCAAAAAACGTAAAAGTACCTCCAGCAACATTGAGTTTGCGATAAAGTGAATAGACCTTCAGCCCTATGATATTTTCCTGGTTATAATCATACCGAAATCTGATGTATAACTTAAGCAAATCATAAATAAGAACAGATGAAAACGTTAAACCGATAGCTGACATACATAAAAGCAGGGCACTCAGGTCTTTTTTACCTGCCCGAATGGCTGGATAGGCATAAAAGTGAAAAACATACCAGGCTGCCAAAAACAATGTCGTACCTAATATAATAGGCAAATTGGTATTAAGCTGATGATTGTAAGAAGCTAGATCTTTCCAGATACTATGGAGCTTTATAGATTTTGGAAAATTATGAATAAGGTGGGGATTTTGAAGCAAATACGCAATCGATTCTTCTGCCCTTGTTACCATTTCATCAAACCAGCCTGCTTCTTCAAAAAGATGGCGAATGACAAAAATGGCAGTTGTGGTAAATATCAAAATCTGCTCAATACGACGGAGTTGATGAAAAGATTGTGTCATGTTTTTATTTTTTGTCAAAACTAATTTACAAAAAGAGGCTTTATGAAAAAATGACACGAACTGCCCGGAAAATGTGATGAAAATTGGTGTTTTTGAAATTTTTACCCGATTTGCTGTTTTAAAAATTAATTTTGAGTAAAAATAACACCTATGACCCGACTCGAACAGTTACTGGAATTTTATAAGGAAGACCCTGAAGACCCTTTTACGGTTTATGCTCTGGCAATGGAGTATGAAAAGGAAAATATACCCCAAGCCTTATCTTTTTATGATTTACTCCTGCAAAAACATCCTGAATATACAGGCACTTATTACCATGCTGCCCGGCTTTACACGGAAATTGGAAACAGAGAACGAGCTGAAGAAATTTATAAAAAGGGGCTGGAAATAACCAGAAACTTGCAGAGAACTAAAGATTTGCAGGAGTTACAGGGGGCTTACCAGAATTTTTTGTTTGATGAGGATTGAGTTGTTTGTAAATGATTGATTGTCAAAGATTTGACAGTTTTTTGATGATGTAGTTATTTGAATGGTCTGACAATAGAAATATGTGATTGATGGCATAACTCTGAAACGGTTTGTGTATTGCTGAAGGTGGGGATTTTTAGTACAAAAGTTCAATCGAAGTCCCTCAGCCCCGTTTTTGGCAATACCTTGTTAGTGTCTATTTTAATTTTCAAGTTCTAATGTTTCTATCATCTTTTCTAGCTGTTGAACTTTATCATTTTGACTTCGGTTACTAAACTGTCGTTTTAGTAACAAATATTCTTTGTCAAGTCTTTCATTCATTAGTGTTTTTGAGTTGTCGCAAATTGGCTTTTTGTCGCTGGATAAAATAGACAAAAGAGAATACAAACTATCATAATTTTCTATGAGTTCTTGTTCATAGTATTCTTTGACTTCTGAAAAAATTTGATTGGCAACTAAAAACAACAAGTGCAATGGCATTTGGTAGTATTCGGAATTGTCTAGATGAGAATATCTGTCCTGCGTTAAAATGTGGTTCAGTAAATATTTGAAAAAATTTTCTTTCTCGCTTTTATCTTTAAATGCCGATTCATTTTCAAATAGCAATGCAACACCCGAACACATAAAAGATTCCTTTACCAATGGCGAAAAGTCAATTTTTGAAGGATTCCAACCTTGATGAATAGTTTTAAACTTATTGATTAACTCTTTCGCTATTTGGATAGGTTTATCTTGTCGGCTTATTACAAAACCTAAACCTTTTAATGCAGACCAATATGGCTCTGAATAAGTTCGGTCCCAAAACAATTTGTCTGAAGAAACATAATTTGTTAGTGCCTCAAGTAAAGTTGAAGCAATATTTTTGTCTTCATTGTCCTTGATAACTTCTACATAGAAATTGAACTTTTGCAAATTGAATGACTCAAAATCTAAACTCAAAAGTTCGGCAGATTTTTCCTTGTAAGTTTCCGTCAATAATTTTAATTCCAAGTTGTAAATATCGTTCGGCTTGTATTGACGACTATTTGTTCTTGGTCTGTAACTAAAAATCCAATCTTCAATTTCGGATTTTGATAGTTTTTTCTTTAAAGATTGGATTAGGTTCTCATAGTTCTTTTTCCTTTCTTCAAGCCATTCTTTTTGTTGCTCAATTCCTTTATCAAAAAACTGTTCGTTTCTTTCGTTTTTTCTTTCAGAATCTTCGTAGATAGCAAAACGCTCCGTAATTTTGTTTGATGCTTCAAAATAATTGTGTACTACTATAAACAAGAGAACTTTCAAGTCAGACTTTACAACTGTTTTTTCATCGGTAAGTTTAGAAACTAATTGCAAGTACACTTCTGGACTAAAATTGAGCGAAGAAATAAATACACAATCTTGAATTATTGGAAGTTTTAGATTGTCCCAAAATTTCACCCAAAGAGAAATGTCTTTTCTAATAAGAACGGAAGATACAAAGCTAAATTCTTGGTTTAACATTATATAATCTGAATGCCGTGTTGCTTCTTGAACAAAATTCCAAAGATTTTCTTTTGTTAGTTTTGATAAGGAACTCTCGTAACCTTTGACAAACTCTTTGTCATAAGTTCTAACAGTTTCAAGCAATTTATTAGGGCTGACATTTACATTTATCCATTCTTCTTTTTTATTTAAAACCCATTCTGCTGGAATATTTTCAATTAAGCCAATGTAAAAATCTTGAAGCATCTCGGTTTTATCTAATAACGATTTTAATACTTCTAAGGAACTAAAGCGTGAATCTTGAACAATGTGTAGAGCTAATCTATTTTCTAACCACGAATGAATATAATCTTGAATAACGTGTGTTTCATTATTGTGTCCGTCTTTTTTAAAGATTCTTCTTACAAATTTATTGAAAATAAATTCTGATAAACTTTTGTCCGAATGAGATTTATAGGAGGTATAAAGTGGATAATCTGCTAAATTATTTTCTAATTCTCTGTCTATTTTAGGTAAAATAATTTCTACAACTTCAACATTTTTGTTCTCTTTAATTGAAGCGTAAAGTAAGTCTGCAACGTTGCTAATAAATGACATTATAGATTCATTCAGCGTTGAAATATTTTCTAATATTTCAACAAATTTTCGTTCAGGATATATTCGTTCAAGAACGTAAACGTCATATTTGTAAAAAACGTCTTTATTCATCACGGGTGTAAATAAGCTAATGGGATTTCGTGTTGATTGGAACTATTCCAATATTCTTGAAAAATTGATAGTATAAAATCCCTTGTGTCAGGATTCGATACTTTGAAAATTCCAGTGGATTGTTCTGATTTTAAATGATATCCTAAAGAACTACCAATTAAAAACACATTAGTGCTATCAATAATCAAAAATCTGTCGTGAAAAAATCTTCCTCCTTGATTTGCCACATCTCCTTTATTGATAACTCTCAAACCAAATCTACAATCTTTTGCTGGTGCAATTACGGCTTTTACTGCGTTATGCACATCCGTTAAATATGACAGAGTTGCGTCTAATCCTTTTAAGGTTAGAATTTTTATAGTAATGTCGTTTTTAATGTTTGTAAAAACGTTTTGGTCTGCATTGGGTGCTTTTATATTGAAATAAGGGTCCCAAATAATTATTTCATCGGTAGCGTTATCAATCAAATCTTGATACAATAAAGGATTATCGCTGGGAAAAGTGTCTTTATGGTAAAACCAATATTCGCTTTGCCCACATTCGTACATTCTAAACGTAGCATTTACAGGATTTGTCAAAAAAATATTAGCCATTATCGATTTCGTTAGAGAAGTCCATAATGTTTTGAGAATACACATCTGAACTATACCATTTTTCAACTTCTTTTATTATTAGCTTGCCCGAAGATTCAGGAATTTTCGCAATGCACGTTGCCCTATTTCCAAATTCATTGAAGGAACTTCCAATGAACCAAATATTTTTATCGGTAATAATAAATCTATCATGTAGTGTGCCATTGTCTCCCCTAAGAATACGGACTTCAATTTTTCCAAATTGCTTTTTGTTGTATTCGTTTATTACAGCAACGATTTTTTTTGCTTCTTCTTTGGAAACTGCTCCTTTACTGTTAAGTATATTTATTTTAACTCCTGAACTTTTAATACGAAATGCAAATTCAACAATATCCAAACTGCTAAAATATGGGTCGCACAAATAACAAGTGTCTTTTGCTCGGTCTATAATTTCTCTTATATCTGTTTTTGCACGTTCTTTCAAATTATTTTTTTCTGTTTCATCTTTCGCACCTTGGTAAAAAACAAATTCTTTACGTTTTGAAAGTTCTAAGTGTTCCCTTTCATTGTCTGCATTTTTAAAATAATATTCAGGATTGAAATCTTTTGTTTTACCCACAACAGACGGTATTTCTTTAGAAAATTTCTCTACAACAAATTCTTTACTTCCTTTTTCTGTTTCAACTTTAACGTGAAAATCTGCTTGTTTCATAGACATATCAAATTGAATACTTCTAACAAATGTCGCAGGCTCGTGAATGGCAATTAAATCATCATCTTGATTGTAAATTCTAAGTTCAAACAAATGTGGTTCGTGGGGAAGTTCAATAAAGTCAGTTTGCTTTGTTATTTCAATGGTTTTGTCTAATGCTATTGCATCTCCGTGTTTATCTATAATTCTGAATTTTAGTGGCTCAAAATTATTTTTACGTGTTAGTATTTTGTAAAATATACCTATTGGGTCAGTAGAAAGAGACATTTCCACTTCTCTAAAATATGGATTTGGTGCAGATAAATAAATGTTTCCAACGTGTTCTCTTTTTTGTATGATGTCAAAACCTAACCACTCCGCAGTTAGTTCTTGCATTGCCAACATTTCCTTCGTTACAGTCGCTGAAATAAATTTATTATCGGTTTTTCGTTCGTTGTCAATTTGACACCAAACTAATAAACCTGACTTTCTTTTTGGAAGGATTGAAGCAACACCTTTGTCTATGTAGAAGTTAGAAGCAAAAACCAAAGGATATTTTCCCGATGGTTCTTTTACAAAAGATGTGTTGATGAAAGATATTTTTTGTCCGTCAACGACAAAGTTTTCTAATGGTTTGTCAAATACTTTTAAAGCATCGTCAACAGAAGATATTTCGTCAATGGAAAGATAAAATGAATATTCCTCTAATTTGGATTGTTTAGTTCTAATACACCCTTTTTCCCATTTATCATTTGGAATACTGTAAGAATATTCATCGTCAGTTTGCAGTTCAATTACTGAAAATAAATGATACCAATTTTTCTTCATCTTCCCCTGAGCTAAAAGAGATGTCCGAATGGCTTTGGTATATTTTTGTTTTAGTTTTTCAATCATTTATTGTCTATTATAGGTTGTTTTAATAATAGCCTTTATTTCGTAAATATACACAATATTTGTCATGTTTTTTGATATTATTCTTAGTTAGTATTGTATTATTCTTGTCGTGCAATTTAAATAATTAATGTATATATTAGCTAATACGTATCTGTGCTTTATTTTAATATACCAAAATATTAGCCCCTATCGAAAAGCCTGCTCCGGTTCCGAGCAGGCAGATGGTATCACCACGATTTATCTTGCCGACTTCTATGGCTTCGTGCAAAGCCAGTGGTACAGAGGCAGCAATGCAGTTTCCATAATTTTCAAGATTTTTATAAAACTGATTATCAGAGAGTTTTAATTGTTTTTGAGCCATTAGTAATCCCAGTTTACTTGCCTGATGAGGAATAACCATATTTAATTCAGTCCAGTGAAAGCCTGCTTTTTCAAAAATTTCTTCCATAAAAGGCAGTAATTTTTCGCTGGCAATCTTGAGGAGCTTCCTGCCATTCATCTGGAAGGTAAAATCCTCATCTTTTGCTTCCGGATTTCTCGGATGCCAGGCATTTCCTCCTCCTTTTACATAAGTGTCCATAGCCCCTTCCGAAAAAGTTTTGACAGAAGACTGCAAAATACCTGACTTCTCAATGGCACTTGTTTTTGATAGAATGACAGCAACAGCAGCATCTCCCAGCAGAGTAGTGGTTTCTTTATCGTTGAAATTGAGGGTACGAGAGGCTATTTCGCTGCTAATAATGGCTACATACTGGTATTTACCGCCTGCTATCAGGTAAGAAATGGCATCAAGGGCTACAATAAAGCTCAGGCAGGTGGCATCTATATCCCAGCATGGAATACCCGCCTGATTTTTGCCGAGAAAAGCTGGAATAAGGCAGGCTGTACTCGGGACAGGATAATCATAAGAGCCGGAAGCACAGATAATAGCATCCAGTTCTTCAAATTTGATGTTAGTTTTTTGTAATGCTTTTTCCAATGCTCTGGCTCCCATTAAAGCCACTGTTTCGTCAGTAACCCAATGCCTTTTTTTTACACCAGATTTTTCCAAAATCCATTGCTCGTCAATATGTAGTGTTTCGGCAAGCCAGGCAGAAGTAACGATTTTTTCGGGTAAATACACCCCTGTAGCTGCTATTTTAACAGGAAGCATAGGTTATGTGGTTGTATTGGTAAATGGATATATTGTTAAATTGTTGATTATTAGAAACTTAACAATATCTCCATTTACCAATTCTTAGCTTATTTCTTTGGTTTTTTTACATAAATACCTTTCTCCTGCTGCTGATATTCATTTGCCAGAGCAGGAATACGGTTAAATACTTTTGTAATGGTAAGCCCGTCGTCTATAATTACATCAGGCATATCTTTTGAAAAATTTTCATAAACAGCAGTTACAGAAGTGTAATTATCCATGTCTGCCAGATGTTTGTCATATAAAAATGGACTGAAATAAGGAGTTGCCAGCCTATTATTGAAATAATCCTGACGATGACTGCCTAAAATCAGAATCTTTTTTCCATACACTGCCGGATGTATGCTTTTAGTATCTGCCAGTAAGTCTTTGGTTTGCCAGAACTGACTTCCTTTTAGTACTATATCTGAACTGCTAAGAGTGATGGCAACCATAATACAAACAAACCCAATCCCACTTATTTCCCTGACGACAGGGCGACGAAAAGAGCTAAACAAATGAGTGCCAAAATATGCCATCACCGGTACAAACATTATCAGCTGAAATGCTTCACGGTTGTTGCCAATTTGTGTGGAAAAAAGAGCTGTAATGCCCCAGAAGAACATAAACTGAACAATCCGTAACTGATAATTAATCAGTCTGACATTGCCGGTTACAGACTGCAAAAAACCGAAAATAAATATTACCAGGAAGGGAAGACTGATGAGCAGCAATATCCGAAATCCTGAAAACCTGAAATCTGAGAAAGTAAAATCAGAGAGATAGCAGTATAGCAGGTCGTTGCCGGCATCATTGAAAAAGAAAAAAATAAAAACTATCCCCAGCACAAAAAAGAATCCAAATACTATCAGGAAAATACGCCTGAGATTCATGGATGCTACTAAGGTAAGTCCAAATAAAATGCAAAGTAGGAAGATGGCAGCAGGCAGATAAAACAGCGTAGCTACTCCTGCAAAAAAACCAATAGAAAATAATGAATCATCTGCAACAGGTTGCTCAATGTGAGCCAGACTTTTACCAAGAGCCGGCAAAAGAAAACACAATGCCAGCAAAGGAGGAGAGACTGTAAAGAAATCAGGAAAAAGATTGATACCTAAAACATATAAGAAGGAAGGCAAAAGGTTGTTTTCAGAATAAACAGTTTTGCGGGTAAGGTATTGGAATTGTACAATTTGTATAAATGCTACTATGGCACCCAGTATCCGAAAAGACAGCACCGAGCGTCCGAATACGGTATTGATCAAAGCATAAAATCCTGCTGACAAAGGTGCTGTATCGTCCCAGAGGTCTCTGTACAACAACCAGCCATTCTTCAGACGTTCACCAGTTACCATCCAGTTGAGCTCAGATTGCAACAATGGAAGTATATTGCTCAGAGAAAGCATCCGGAAGAGTAAAAAAAATAAGAGCAGTACCACAAAACGGTCGGGTAGGGCTTTCCGGAAATATTGAATCACTTACTATCAGTTAGTTACAGGTATAAAATAATATTCAGCAGATAAAATTTGTCGTATTTTTAAGATTCGGCTGTTTCAATGCTGAAAAAATTGCGGAAAAATAAATATATCTCCGGATATTTTCAGCAGAGTTTTAAGATAAGTACCGATATTTGCAGAAAAATACATGAACAGGCATTTCCTGCGATGTAAAACAAAAAAATTATGGAAAGCAAAAGACAGCAGAAATTTGCCCGGCAGATTCAGAAAGATTTAGGAGAGATTTTTCAGCGGGAAACCAGAGAGTTATTTGAAGGAGCTTTTATTACGGTTACAGAAGTGAAGGTTACACCCGACCTAAGTCTTGCCCGTATTTACATGAGTTTTATGCTTACTAAGGACAAAAACGGAACGTTGAATTTGATAAACGAACATAAAAAGCAGCTTCGAAATTTACTTGCCCAACGCATTCGTCATCAGGTAAGAATTATTCCTGAACTGGAGTTTCATCTGGATGATACCGCTGAATATGCTGCCAAAGTAGATGAACTTTTTTCAAAAATAGAGATTCCTCCTGCTACTGAAGACTATAAACTGGATGATTATAAAGAACTGGATGATTAATATTTTTAGTCTTTAAGAGCTATTTGTTTAAAACAAAAATACTGAAGGTTAAATTTTCGTCCGGTAGAAGCAGTAAAACCCCATATCACCTGTGTTTTACCACCAAAAATTTCATTAATCAGGTCTTTTTTATCCTGAAAAACAATGTAGCCATCTAAGAAAACAGTAATCAGTTGTTTGTCAGGTTGCCAGCGAAAGCGAAAATCATGTAGAAGGTCATCTTCCAGATTAAAATTCGGGTCATTGTGATGCCAGTAGGTAGTATGGTAATTGGTACCATTTTCCAGATAAGCTACATGGTCGTGTTGTGGGTCGTTTTGACGTTCATTAAAGTAAGTATCAAATTCAATGGCAATCGATGGAGCAATGTAATTCCCCCCTTCATAAAATTTGCCCCATCTGCCATAACCCATACATTCACCATACGTTCCATAGGCTTCAAAGCCCCGGTCATCATCCTGAATTACAAATGTAATCCCATCTGCCCCTTCATCTTTTTTCCCAAAATATATGTCAAACGAAATCTCAAAATTGTGGGCAAGATTGAGTTTGGTCGTATGATAGGCAATCCCTTCACTGTAAGCTACATCTGGTGTCAGTAAAATACAGTTGTTTTTCATATCCTGAGCATCGCCCATCAGCTTAAAAGCCTGCCCGAAACCTGATACAGAAACCAATGTTCCCAAAAAGAAAATGAGTGTTTTCATGGTATATATGTTAACGTGAGTTCGGGATTAGACTATACATTAAATCATTGATTATCAAATATTTGATATTTTGTTTTTAACTAATTACTCACATTTCCTCATTTAAAGACCTTCTTACTTTTTTGTATGCCCAAAAAAGTAAGCAAAAAAGGGCAGCCACAGCAAAAACTAACCCTAACATTCCTAAGTCTCTTGTCAGTTCCGTGGTGATTTCGGGTTAGTTCACGCTGCTGTTGCATCCCCACCCACCTTTTTTATCCCGAATTTACGTTATTTTAACGTGAACTATGGATTAAAAGAGATATAAAGGGTTGATATTTAAGTAGTTTTGTATTGACAAGATATAAAACACTAAACATAACCCTTTATGGACATCAAATTTACGGAGAAAAAACTTATTG